>Ga0233433_10004704_pt1 | contig 10388 bp, 9 predicted proteins | sample SI_122_August201_5_FD_179868 | JGI IMG/M metagenome (GOLD analysis project Ga0233433, IMG submission 179868) | Seawater microbial communities from Saanich Inlet, British Columbia, Canada - SI_122_August2016_100_MG | ecosystem: Environmental > Aquatic > Marine > Inlet | place: Canada: British... | reverse complement strand
GCCGCCCGGTTTGAGCACGCGGTAGCTTTCTTCAAACACCTTCGCGACATCTGCCGCTGGCAATTCGTGGAGCACCATCGCCGACCACACAATATCAACACTGTTGTCTTCGAACTTGAGGTCGGTGCCGTTCATTTGGTGATAGTGGATTGGCTTGCCCATCGCCTTGCATCGCGCATGGCCGTAGCGAACATTGGGCGCGGCCGCGTCAACGGCATGAACTTCTAGATCGGGCCACGCTTCAAGCCACGGCAACGTATTGAAGCCAACCGTCGCGCCGATATCGATCATCCGCTTAGGTTCGAAATCAGGATAACGGGCTTTGATAAACTGGGACACGGAGCGTCCGGTGTCATCCATCTCGGGTCCGAGGTAGCCCATGAGAAAGACCGAAAGGCCATTGTCGTAAAGCGCGCCTTGCGCGACATCGCCGTCAAACCGTTCCGTGTGGTAACAGCCGGGCATAAGGTGGACATCAAGCGCGCTGATATAGCGTGGCACTTCAAGCGTAGGATCTAGATGGAGCGTATCGTCATTGGCGTTTTGCTCCGCCGTCTTTTCAGCAAGCTCTACAGATGATCGGGCTATGCCTGGCAGCACCGACCGCCATACCAATTCTTGTGTGCCGTTTCGCACCGCTGAATAGAATTTGAAAATGGAGTCGGGCTTAATCGCCTTGTGAATTTCCGGCCCATCCTTTGGCGAGCGGCCATTGGTCTTTTCAAAAGTTGGCTGAACCCGGCGGTCATAAACCGTGCGCATGTGACCGGCGAGATTGCCGAGAACATATTGACGCATCCCCGTCGCAAAACCCTGGCGAGCGGCTTCATCGCGGGTAGATTCAATGGCCAAGTCGTGACTAAGGCGCGTCGGCATCTTCCGTCTCCTTGGTGTTCACCAATACTGGAGCACCAAGACTACAGTGGATTGACCGCCCGGACAATTATCCAGGCCACGGGCCCTAGTGCGCGAGCAGGGTCGGTAATTGGGTATGCTTAATCATATGCTGCGTCACCCCGCCGAGAACAAGTTCTCGCCATGGATTGTGGGTGTAGGCACCCATCACCACATACCCCGCGCCGATTGCTGATGCTTCTTCCGACAGAAGATCCGTGATTGAGGCCTTGCCACTGTCCACAGTCTTCATCGTTGTGCCGATGCCATGAAGGCGAAGATACGCCTCGGCTTCCGTGATCGAGGTTGTCCCGGACTCAAGATCGCCAACTTGAAGCAAGGTAATCCGATTGCTCTTTGCCAAGAGCGGCACCGCATTAATCAAAGTCCGAGCCGCCTCTGCACTACCATTCCATGCGATCAAAGCCGGAGCGCTTGGATTGAGTTGAGCGCCGGCGGGAACCATCAAGACCGGCCGGCGCGCATCAAACACCGCCTGCTCCAAGGTGCGGAGGTCACCGTATGAACTGCGTTCGCCGGGACAAGCGATCACGATGACATCAGCTAGCCGACCCAACCGGGCCACCACGCCGGGGTCACCGTCATGAGCATGCCAATAACACGTGGGTCCATAATTATCGGGCTTAGCCTTCAAGGAAACACCTTGTCCTTCTCGGACAGTCTCAAAGAGCTCACTGGCTCGACCCCGCTTGTGGGACTGGACCTTCTCCGCTGTTTGATAAAGTTCGTCGTAATAGGCGGCCATCATCCCGACTCCTGTTTGATCGAGAAATGGGCCCGTTTCCGCCACCGTGTCACTGCCGACAAGATGGGCGTTAAACTCTTTCGTGAGCGAAAACGCAGCTTCGGTAGCTGCTTCTCCGTCCGTTTCGCCGCTGAGAGCGAGATAGAGTGATTTCATATACATGGCATCTGTCCCTTTGTTTGAGGTCACCCGAATTGCCCATTAGCTGACTTTGGACAGGTGGCCCTGGGGATGCATTGATCAATGTCATGTGGCATTCAATTTATTCGGGAGAATATCTGCGGTGCCCAACGCGAGTAGCATTCAGGTCGCTTTACACGGCCCAAATCGACATGATTAAATTTTAGAATTTAGGCGACGGCTGAGCCGTCTGTTGGCTAGTTGGTGTAGACCGACTTCAGCACTTCGGTGACGGCAACACCAAGAACATCCCCGCCGGTAATAACAACCTCACCTTTGGCGATGAGAATATCGTTGGCGAAGACTTCGACCTGGTCGTTCGGGCCGCTTTCAAGTTCGACGACGGCACCACGACCGAGCTGCAAAATTTGATTGAGCCGTAAAGTCGATGCGCCAAGCACGACGACAATCTCGACCACCACGTCATTGACGGCAATATCTTCATCTATGTCAGACATCGTGTTGCCCCAGCCCCTCTCACCACGCACTCGGCACATACTCTACGCCGCGGATGACACCCATAATGGGTCACATTGGTAGTTACCGAGGAAAGCTTAACATATTGTGACCACTATGAGAATCGCCCGGAAAACAAAGCCCTAGATAGGGACTGACATGGCGTCGTAACTCATTTCGTCTTCCATGCCCGCATTTGGCGTCTTGCTTCTCGCCGCAGGGTCCGCGCTCATATAGGTCTTGCCCCGTTCGAGCGAGCCACGGTGAAATTTATTGGCTCGGCCAATTCGCGCCCGTTCATAGCGCTGCAACGCACCCTCCCAATCGTCGCCGGACGCCTCCAAACAGCGAGCCAGAACAGCAGCGTCCTCCATCGCCATACCAGCCCCCATGCCATAGAACGGCGTCATCGGGTGAGCGGCATCGCCAAGCAGGCAAACCCGACCACTGACCCAGGTGTCGAGGGGCTCGCGGCTGTGCAAGGCCCAACGATTGGCGCGCGCGCCTGGTGTTGCCCGAATGATGCTGACCACATCCTCATGCCAGCCCTCAAATTCTTCCAGGACTTCAGCAATGTCGGCCGTCTCTTTCCAGCTTTCAGACGTGAAACCAGGTCGACGCGCATTGGCGACATAGTTGATCAACGTGCCGTGGCGGACCGGATAGCGGCCAAACATTTTATCTTCTGCGGTAAACGCAGCGAAGTGCGGGTCGAGGCTTACGTTTGGAACTTTTGAGCGGGGGACCAGACCGCGCCATGCCAAGAACCCCGTAAACTTGGGAGGCTCTGTTTCAAAAAGTGTGTCTCTGACCATCGATTTTAGGCCATCGCAGGCAACTGCAACGTCACAACGATCGGTCACGCCGTTTGCGAACCGCAAAGTAACGCCGTCGTCATTTTGCTCGATCTCGGTGAGTTTGTGATTCAGTTTCAATGCATCGTCGTTCGTATTAAAAGCCCGTTCTAGAGCGGCGTGCACGTCGGCGCGATGCATAAGACGCGAGACCGAACCGTACATTTTCAGAAAATTCTCTTTTCCCCGGATCTCGTAAGAGAGTCTTTCACCAGTCTTATTATCAAGAGTGCCGACATGAGGAGAGGCACTGGACAACGCCTCGAATTCATCTTCCAACCCTAAACCGTTAACGACCTTATTGGCATTTGGGCCAACAGTGATGCCGGCGCCGATTTCCCCGAGCGCTGGTGATTGCTCATAGACAACGACATTCAACCCGCGCTGCTGCATAGCGACAGCAGCCGTTATGCCGCCAATGCCGGCCCCGACAATTCCAATTTTAAGGCGATGACCCAACCTGCAACTCCTCGTTAAACGCAACCAAAGCGGATTTTATCGCGGCACCCTGAAGGCCCAATCCGCGCGAGGCAAGCAGAGGAAGGACATAGATGCATCTGGTGAACTGAATTCGACCCATCACACAGCGAGCGCGATGGCAAATGATCTAGTGGTGCGGCGTGATCCAGCCCTACCCTAATCAACGATCAATGGGTGGGGTGCATCATGAGCAAAATTAGAGTTCTTTTTTCGTTCGTTCTATTCGGCTTTTGCAGTACTGGATCGCCCTGGGCACAACCCGGCACCGAAACTTTGCTCATTAGGAACATCACCCTTATCGACGGCACCGGCGCCGAGCCGTTGCCAAATGCGTCCGTGGTGATCGTCGATGGTCGTATATCAAAGATCACCGTGGAGAATGTCTCACCTCCAGACGGCGCCACAGTGATAGACGGCGACGGCAAATATCTCATTCCAGGCCTCATAGATAGCCATATGCATCTGCCCGGCGGGCGCACCGGTCCTGGTAATCGCGAGATGATCATGGACACAGAGGTGGGACTCAAAGTCCTGCACGGCTTTCTCTACGCCGGTGTTACAGCTGTTTATGATTCCGGCAACCACGACAAATACATCTACAAAATGCGCAGTGATGCTTTGGCGGGACGCATCGTCAGCCCACGCATCTACGCCACCGGCAGCCTTGTTGCCAAGAAAGACGGCTACGCCTGTTGTGCTGGCGCGACCACCATGGACGGTTTTGAGGACGGCAAGGCTAAGCTTGACGCCCTGTTCGCCAACAAACCCGATATGCTTAAGTTCACCCGCGACCGACGCGGCATGGGACCGCGCGGACAGGACTTGCCCCTTATCCCGGACGACGACTTCAGCCAGCTCATTCGTTATGCCAATGACAACGGTGTTCGCACCACCATCCACATCGCCGATGAAAAAGCGGCCCGCCTGGCCATTGCTGCTGGTATTGATGCGCTCGCCCATCCCGTATTTCTCGCTGACGCCAGCACGGGATTTGCCGAATACGTGGCTGAACAAGGCGTGGTGATTTCCAGTACGGCCTTGTTGTTCGGCGCCGTTGGACGGGTGGAATTGGATAACTCGTTCTTTGATGATCCACTCTTTACGGAAACGCTTACGGAAGAAGAGCTACAGTTCAACAAAGTGACGGAACGTGACCGCTATGCCTCGTCGGGCATGTCGGGCTGGATGCGCGGAGTCTTACCTGCCGTCCTACGCAATCTCAAACAGCTCCATGATGCCGGCGCAATTATCGCCATGGGTACGGACCGGTTGCTCGGCCCCATGGTTCATATGGAAATGGAGCTCTTAGCGGAAGCGGGCATTTCACCGCTGGACGTCATCACGCTATCGACGCTCAACGGTGCGAAGTACATCGGCGTAGAGGAGTATCTTGGCTCGATTGAGATCGGCAAGCGCGCCGATATAGTGATCCTGTCAAAGGACCCAACGATCAACATCCGCAACAGCCGATCCATCGAGCGCGTGTTTATAAACGGCGTAGAGATCGACCGCTCTCAGCTGGACGTCGCGATCAATCAAAACTGAGTCGACGCGGTGCCCGACTGCCGACCGCACTCACCTACGGTCAGCGTAGTGTGGCGGTGGTGTCCCAAGCTGAATAGGCCTGCGAACAAATGGAAAAGGCATGTTAATTCGCTAAAGTAATACGCTTTTCCTTTTTTTTAATATTATGTCTTTTTTCTACCCAAAAGCAGACATTGAGCGCGTTTATGCCAATTTCCGCTATTTGCCATAAGCGGACATTGTAAAATGTTCATCTGCTCGCCGCCGGTGAACGTAAACAGAATACTATGTCCTTAAGATCCTTCCATGAAGTCGGGTTTAAACCACAATTTACGCCTAAGGAAATGCTCAAGTTGGGCGTCTTTGGTGGTTGGTATTTTGAATGCCAGCATGACGAGTTTCCTCAGGACTGGCTGGAAGACGCGAAACTCAGTCCTTCGGGATTCGACCCAACCTGCAACTACTTTAAGGTTGCCGCAGGTCAGCCTCGAGACATATGGAAGTCAAAAGGATGGATCACTCCAGAAGACCCTCTAGGCTGGTTTCAATGGTATTGCCGCTATTTCATGGGTCGTCGTTTAGGTGGCACTGATGACTATCAGATTAGTCGATGGCGTGCCTTTGGTCCACGGCACATCGGTGGACTAAGGGCGAATTGCGAACCGGGTAATATTTGGTGCCGACCGAGACAGCGCCAGGCGCTTCTTCAGTGGGCTTACGACCCTTTCTTTTGAATGGTTACACATGTCCACTATTAGCCATAAGCGGACACTGGAAAGGAAAAAATGTAGGCTGTCCAAACGCCCCGGCTTTGGCGACGTTACCGTAAGTTTGTCGGTTAGCATTCAAAGCGCCACAAGTTATGCTTTCGTCTTTAGCAATACTAACGGAAGGATCAGACATGCAAAACCTCCGCCCCTACTTTCCGCTGATGGCACTATTTGTTGTTATCGGTGTGAACGCGGCTGCCAACATCGTGCCAATCAACGGCCACCAGACCGGCGAACTCTCTGATCTCAATCCCACCGGATTCACACCGTCGGGATATGTCTTTTCCATATGGAGTCTGATTTATCTTGGACTCGCGGTATACGCATTCTCTTTTCTGTTCGGGACAGATGCCGTCAAATCGCGCGCCCAAACAGTGTCCCAACTCTTTTTATTGAATGCAGTTGGTAACTCCGCGTGGATTTTCGCTTGGCATTATCGCTTGGAGGAATTGAGCCTGGTCATGATGCTGGTCATCCTTGTGACTTTGGTGATGATTCATAGCCGGTTGAGGAAGCAGAGGTCTCCTACGTTCCGCCAATTTATGGCAATCGACGGTCCTTTCAGTCTGTACTTTGGCTGGATTACCACAGCAACGCTTGCCAATCTCGGAGCTGTCTTTCATGCCCAGCAATTCTATCCGTTTGCACTTTCAATGGATCAGTGGGCACTAATCACTGTGATTTCTGCCATCGCCATCTATGTATGGATGGGAGTTAGAACGAATGACATTGTCTATTGTTGCGTCTTCATTTGGGCGTCATATGGCATATATTTAAGACCAGAAGGGATTAGTGAACCCGTAAGGCTCGCCGCCGTAACTGGCACAGCCTTGCTCGTGTTGACGGTTATGTGGATTTTCGTTCAATTGCGAATGGAACCGCATGACATCTAGCGGCCGCTTCTTGTCATAAGCAGACACAAAACCATTACTGAGCTGTAAACGAATTCTCCCTCTGAGTTTTCCAAACCGAAAATACAGACGCAAACATAGCGTGACCGATGTATTCCTTTTGGTCACGTGCTCAATAAGAGCGCCCCACTTGGGGCGAGCGGGGCGCTAAATGGTCAATATTCGGTTGGGGGAGGGGAAAATATTGACCGTCGAAGAATGTCGGAGGATTCGGGACTAATCAAACACAGGAACCGTCGCCCGCCTCGAGCAATTCATCATTTTTATCGCAAGCATTTGAGCAATCACCAAAAAATTAAAAACGATGCTCTACACTTCGCACGCACTAGTGTTCAGCAATTTGTAAACGAGGCAGTTTGCTAAAGCGCCAGAAAGTATTAAAGACGCACCGATGATAATCCCAACAGCGGACAACAACTGGGCGACCCAATCGCCTGTTAGTGCGCCTGTAGATGCGTAGGCCACTAAAATAATACCGAAAACAATACGCGTAACACGGTCAAGGGTGCCAACGTTTTGGTCCATCAATCTCCTCCAATCAGAATCAACGTTACTTTAGAATTGATATAAGGTGTACGGGAGATGATGTGTTTTGGATCAGTCTGAATAGCTGAACTTGAAGTACTTGGTTCAAGTTTCGCGGGTGGAAAAGCGCTTTGGCCCACTCGAAAATGAACCAAACAGCATTGCTATGATACGCTTCTCTTCAATGGTTTCACTAAACAAACTGCGCTCTAATGAGTCTGGTCCTGACAGTAGAGCGGCAAAATTGGCATAGGTCATATCCTAAAGGTATTGACCACTTAGATGTCCCCGACGAGTGTAGGGATTATGAAGACCCAGGCTATAGTCCTTCTTAATCTCTAGGACCTGGAGCTGAATGACAAAATTAGATGTGACAGCAGAATAGAGCTGCGCAGACCAAAACAATGAAACGATAGATATTATGGCCGAGCTACAAATCGTTGCGCCTGCCGGATCTGCATCCGCTGAGATGACCAATCACCTCATCGCCGTTGCTGAAAGGCAAGATAAGTCGGCTTTTTCAGAACTATTTGCATATTATGCGCCGCGTATAAAATACTACCTTATGGCCAAAGGTAGTAGTGCGTCGTCAGCTGAAGACTTGAGTCAGGAAGCAATGGTGTCCGTTTGGCGCCAAGCAAATAGATATGATTCCTCTAAGGCGGCGGCCAGCACTTGGATCTTCACAGTAGCTCGGAACCTAAGGATTGACGCATTTCGGAAAGAAAATAGACCAAGCTTTAATCCTGAAGACCCAGCTTTCATTCCAGAACCGGAAACGGCACCAGATACAGCCTTATCTCTCAGTGAGAACCAAGCCCTTATAAGAGAAGTAATAACTAACCTTTCAAGTGAGCAAGCAGAGGTGATCCGGTTAGCCTTTTACCAAGACAAATCACACGGCGAGATCGCAGCGGAACTCAATTTGCCCCTAGGCACCGTGAAATCGAGACTGAGATTAGCGATGCGCAAGCTACGTAATACGATAAAGGTAGTTCATTGAAACAAACGAACTATTGGTTATTACCCAGTGCGACCACTTATCCCTAAGTCTTATCCTAACCTTCTTGCTGTACAACCGTAACTGCTACTTCATTTCGGCGTAGAAATGGCGCTGTCCAAGGTGGGTCATAGTAGAATGCAACCGGATCACCATTGGCTTTCCAATTCGACTCGTTAATAGTCTTCATCAAAACGCGTTTGTTCTGGTCAACAACGCTTTGGTTTCGTAGACCACTAAATCTTATTGCCGCTATAGTTTCGGACGGAACTTCAACCAGCTCGACCCGTGTATCCTTTGGCACTGGTGCGGTATCCAATGAGTAGCCTGCTGGCAAATAGAAACGCATTGTGTAAAGACCTTCGTCTTGGGCACTGGTTTCGACTGGAGCAGTCATGGCGATTTTTTCAGAGGGTAATTTGGTCGCCACTGGTGCTGTCATGGCAACTTTGGTTTGTGTGAAATTGTTCCCAAAGATATATCCAGCCAGCATCGAAAATGCCGAATTTTCATTCATGCGTTGACTACTTCTGTCTATCGAAACTTGAGCAGCTAACCGTTCTCCATACTCGCGTAATTCAACACCCTCGTTGATTTGGCCAATAACCTGATAAGGCGGTTGTTCTGTGCTGGTTCGTACGCCAATGACCGAACACCCCGCCAGCAAAGCAGAACCGATAAGGGTAGCTATAGTCTGTTTCACGGATTTATGTCCTTAAACATCTACGAATATACTGAGGGCACTCATACGAATGCTTTGACTGTAAAATCTAATACGAAAAGTGTGGTTATATGGATCAGCCCGAGAGGTTAATTACCCCCTATTACGATGTCCGCTTTGGGTCAGAAGTGGAAATCCAAATAGCCATTATTTACGTCTGCTCTTGGTCCTAAAGCGGATATGAAATTAACTTCTGTAAATGTCTACTACTGACCCGAAGCGGAATTAACCCTACTGAGAAAAGTGTAAGGATTCTTTACACTGTATTGAGTGACAATTTACGGTAATTATCCCATGTACGTACGTTCATGGGATAATTACCGTATTTATTGTTATTCTTTTTTCGGTATTTGAGTTGAGCAGGGTCAAGCCCTTGGGTCACTCAAAGCGCCTAAAGTGCTGGCCTGTTGCCCCTTACAACTGAACCGACAACGCAGGCGGCACGTAAACAGCTTGAACCTTCACTCTCCTGCGTAATCCCTTTGCCTAATCCCTTGCCAAAACTGGTATCCACTTCCATGCGTCATGTTCTCCCTGCCCTTCTGTTTGTTTTGTTTTCCTATGGGGGGCAAGCGCTCTCTCAATCTGCAGACACCGGTGCACTGCGCGGTGAGATCGTCGATACCGTCTCTGGCCGCACCCTGATCGGTGCGCAAATCACGCTTGCGGGGGATACGGCGCAGGCGCAATTCGCCGTGTCTGACACAGCAGGAGGATTCGAGTTCGGCCCCGTGCCGGAAGGCCTCTACCGTCTGCGGGTGGAACGGAGCGGTTATGTGAATGCTGAAGAGCTGGACGTCCGTATTGTCGCCGGACGGACCACGGTCACAGATTTTAAGATGGCCCGCCAACCCCTGGCCCTGGAAGAAATTCTAGTCACGGCAAAAGCCGCAGGGACAACTCAGTTTGCATCTGTCACCTCTACCCGTCTGGGCCGGGAAGAAATTCGGCGCGGCGCAGGTACGGCAGGTGACATTTTCCGCGGGCTTGATCTGTTGCCCGGCGTCGCCAACACGGGCGAGTTCTCCAACTTTACAGTGCGCAGCCGTGGCCCCCGCGACAACCTGATCCTGATAGACGGTATCCCCTTCGACAAAGTAGTCCACTTTGACCGCAGTCTCGGTGAAGAAGAAGACATCGGCGGCGGCGGACGCTTCTCCGTCTTTGCCCCAAACCTGATCGGCAGCGCCGAGTTTCAACCGGGCGGATGGAACGCGGCCTACAGCGGGCGCAACGGTTCCCTGCTGAAGCTGAACATTGCCGAGGGCAACCCGGACACTCCAACGGTCAGCGCCCGGATCGACGTG
>Ga0233433_10004701_pt1 | contig 10390 bp, 9 predicted proteins | sample SI_122_August201_5_FD_179868 | JGI IMG/M metagenome (GOLD analysis project Ga0233433, IMG submission 179868) | Seawater microbial communities from Saanich Inlet, British Columbia, Canada - SI_122_August2016_100_MG | ecosystem: Environmental > Aquatic > Marine > Inlet | place: Canada: British... | reverse complement strand
CCATATTCGCACGTTATTGCTGACTTTCTTCTATCGCCAAATGCCGGCGTTGATTGAACGGGGGTATCTCTATATTGCCCAACCGCCCCTGTATCGGTCGAAACGAGGCAATTCAGAAGTGTATCTGAAAGATGATCGCGCCCTTGAAGATTATCTCATCGGTGCCGGGATTGAAGATGCCGTTCTGACCCTTCATGACGGCCAGCAATTGGCCGGCGATGATCTGGCGGCAGTTCTGGATGATGCCCGGGTGGCACGCAACCTTTTGGCGCCTCTGGCCCGAAGGGTTGGCTCTTTGGCGTTGGTGGAACAGGCAGGTATTCTGGGCGCATTCAACCCGGATGTTTTTGCGGATGCAAAAAATGCCGAAACCGTTGCAGAATTTACAGCAAGACGTCTGGATGGCATTGTTTCCGCCCTAGAACGCGGCTGGTCTTCAAATATTGAAACCGATGGCACCATGTCTTTTGAACGCATTCTGCGGGGCGTGCCGGAACGGCTCAAGATCGATGCCAAGGTGATCTCCATGGTAGAGGCAAGCAAGCTTGATGCTATGGCTGGAAAATTGCAGCAGATTTATGCCCGTCAATCCACGCTGGTGCGCAAAGAAGTGATCACCGACATTACCGGGCCCACCGGCTTGGTGAATGCGGTCATGGACGTTGGCCGCAAGGGCATGGCAATTCAGCGATATAAAGGTCTTGGTGAAATGAACCCGGAACAGCTTTGGGAAACCACGTTGGACCCCGATGCGCGGACCCTGCTTCAGGTTCGGATCAGCCATGCCGAGGCTCAGGAAGATATTTTTTCCACATTGATGGGTGACGTCGTGGAGCCCCGGCGTGAATTTATTCAGACCCATGCGCTGGAAGTGGCCAATCTCGACGTTTAATCCTCTTGCTTGATAATCGGCATCGGTGATGGCAAAAAAACCTCCTTCTAAATCCCCCAAAAAACCCGCTGGTAAAAAGCCCACTGGTAAAAAGGGAGCAAAGCCTCCCCCCAAACGGGGGGTATTTCGCGTGTTGGTGAAATGGGCATTGGTGGCAGGGATTTGGGGGGCCATTGCGGTCTCATCCCTGATTGCCTGGTACGCCTATGATCTGGGGCCAGTGACCGGGTCTATTCCAAAACTGGAACGCCGCCCATCGGTGACACTGTTGGCAGCAGACGGCACACCCTTTGCCCGGTTTGGCGAGGCCCGCGCCCGGCCCATCGTTGTTTCAAAGTTGCCAAAACATGTGCCCCAGGCCGTGGTCGCCGTGGAAGACGCCCGCTTTTATTCCCATTTCGGCGTGGACTTAATCGGCCTTGCCCGTGCGGTGGTGGTCAATCTATGGGCAGGCAGAATCAAGCAAGGTGGCTCTACCATTACCCAGCAGCTTGCGAAGAATTTGTTTCTGGGCCCAGAGCGTGTTTTCAAGCGAAAAATTCAGGAACTGGTGTTGGCCCTGTGGTTAGAGCATCACCTGAGCAAGGATGAAATCCTGTCGCTTTACCTTAACCGGGTCTATCTGGGGGCGGGTAATTTCGGGATTGCGGCGGCGGCGCGCAGTTATTTTAACAAGCCCGCAAAAGACCTGCAGCTAAACGAAGCAGCAATGCTGGCGGGGCTTTTAAAGGCACCGTCGCGTTATGCGCCCAACCGTCATCGGGGCCGTGCCACACGGCGCGCCGCGGTGGTGCTTGATCGTATGGTGGCAGCGGGGTTTATCACCCCCGCCCAGGCCCGGGTGGTGAAGCTCAACCCGGCCCGGCTGGGTCGTCAATCGGCACGGGTTGGGCGCTATTATGCCGACTGGGCATTGAATCAGGCGCGGGGCTATGTGGGTTCAGCCAAGGGGGATCTTGTGGTCCAGACCACCCTTGATTTGCGGCTTCAGCGCGCCGCTGAACGGGCAGTTCAAAAGCTGATGGCTGGCCCGGCGAAGGGGCGCAATGTTGGTCAGGCCGCCCTTGTGATCATGGCCCCCAATGGGGCGGTCAAGGCCATGGTTGGGGGAAAAAATTACGGAAAAAGTCAGTTTAACCGGGCCACTCAGGCGCTTCGCCAACCGGGGTCCTCTTTTAAACCCTTTGTCTATCTGGCCGGTCTGGAATCGGGGTTAACGCCAAAATCCATCATCAAGGATGCCCCGGTTCGGATGGGCAGTTTTGCGCCGCGAAATTACAATGGGAAATTTTATGGCCCGGTTACCCTGACCGATGGGCTTGTTAAATCGCTGAACACTGTGGCGGTGCGGGTCCTGCAACATGCCGGTGTTGATCGGGTTATTCGCCGCGCCCGAAGGTTGGGCATAACATCAAAACTTCGCCGCGAAGGCGGCCTTGCTTTGGGGGCATCTGAAGTTAGCCTGATTGAACTGGTTGGGGCATATGCCCCGTTTGCCAATGGCGGAAATGGTGTTTTTATTCATGGCGTTACGCGGGTCAAAGATACAAGTGGCAAGACACGCTATGTGCGGTCCGGGTCCGGGCCGGGCCGACGTATAGAACCCGGCATGTTGGCCGATATGAATAAGATGATGACGGCAGTGATGGAACGGGGAACCGGGCATCGGGGGCGTTTTGGTCACCCAATCGGGGGCAAGACCGGAACCACCCAAGATTACCGGGATGCGTGGTTTGTTGGCTACAGCGCCAATTATGTGGCTGGGGTGTGGCTTGGCAATGACAATGGAAAATCAATGAAGCGGGTCACCGGCGGCAGCCTGCCCGCCAAGATTTGGCGCGATGTGATGGTTGAGGCCCATGAAGGCAAGCCAGCCATTCCCCTTCCGGGGGCAAAAGGGGGAAGTTTTTGGGGCCGTTTATTTGGCAATTCTGACCCGGCCCCTGATCGGGATGCGTATCCGTCTGATTCTGATTAAGCCCCGGACGGGGTCCGGGGAACGATCACGATTAGGGCCAGAACTGCGATGACGGTCCCTGAGAAAACACAGGCCACCATGGGCACGGCACTGTCGGTGCTGAGCGCCCCAAGACTTGCCACCATGGCGCCGCCGCTTGCTTGTTGGAAAAATCCGATCAAAGCGGCTGATGACCCCGCTTTGTCTGGAAATGGTGCCATGGCCCCGGCCAGAGAGTTGGGCAGGGCAAGCCCAACACCGATCATGAATATAAATTGCGGGATGATGAGGATCAAAACCCCAAGGGGTGCCAGCAGCGTCAAGGCCAACATGGTGGCGCTGGCGCATAGGCAGATCATCATGCCAATCCAGACCAGCCGCTGATAGCCAATGGTCAGGGTGATCTTCATGGACAAAACAGTGCCGACCAAATACCCGCCAATCACGGTCATGAACAACACACCATAGGCTTCGGGCCCATACCCCAGCAATTTAATGAAAACAAAGGACGATCCGGAATGGAATCCGAACATCGCTGCAAAAACAGCAGAAAAGACAAGGGTGTAGCCTAAAAAGGTCCGGTTTTTAAGCAATGCAGCGGTATTGGTCATCAGGCGCGTGGGGCGCAGCGCTTCGGGGTCCAGGCGCTTTAGACTCTCATTCAGGCCAAAAAACACGGCCAAAACCAAGATGGTGCTGAACCCCGTCAACACGGCAAAGATGGATCGCCAGCCTAGCCATGCCTGTAACACCCCGCCGATCAGCGGGGCAAAGGCAGGGGTGATGGTAAAAACGGCAGCAATCAGGGAAAGAACTTTTGCGGCCTCATTGGGGGTATAGATGTCGCGCACAATGGCCCGGGCCAAAACCTGGGCGGAAGCAGCGGCCAACCCTTGAAGCAGGCGGGCAATGATCAGGGTTTCAATGTTGGGTGCCAGATAACAGGCAAGGGAGGTGGCCGTATAAAGCAACGTGCCCACCAACAACACCGGGCGGCGACCAAAGCGGTCTGACACGGCGCCATAGAACAATTGCCCCACTGCAAAGCCAAAGGAAAACAGGGCAACGGTCATCAGCACGATCCCGCCGGCAACGCCGAATACTTCGGCCATAGCAGGAAGGGCGGGCAGGGTCATGTTAATGGACATCGCCCCGATGGCGATCAGCGCCGTCAGAAGCAGGGTCATGGAAAGGGATTCAGGCCGGAGACGGGACATAAGAAAAAACCCGCGCTATTGCGCGATGTAACCAATTTTGGGTGCAGCAATGCGCTCAGCCATAGCGCACTTGGGCGAGGTGCGCTCAGCCATAGCGCAACAGCCCGGTGCCTTCTTCGGTCAGCCAGTCCCGGGCTTCGTCAACATTTTCGGTCAGGCTGCGGACGATTTTTTCAAACTGTTTGCCGTGGTTCAATTCTTCCAGATGGGCGACCTCATGGGCGACAACGTATTCAAGGACGATCTTGGGCGCCATAATCAGGCGCCATGAAAAATTAATCCGCCCCGTCTCAGAACAGCTGCCCCAACGGGACCGGGGATCGTTTAGACGGATTGGTGGCGGGGGGCGGCCAATTTTTTCAGCCTTGCTGGCACTTAAGGTTGCCATCAATTGCTGCGCTTCGTGCCGGAGCCATCCCCGCACGCTGTCGGCCATTTTATGTTCGGGGCCTGGAACGTAGAGAATATTTTGATCAAAAATGGGCGCGGCACCGGCCAATGGAAAATAGCGAATACACAGTTTTTCGCCCTGAAATGGAATCAGGGATTCATCAGCAAATGGGGTGAGCGGGGGCAGTGAATCAAGGCGTCGAATAAACCAATCGCTTTTTTCACGAGCAAATTTAATGCCTGATGTATAGGACACGCTGCGCGGCAGGGTCAGGAGGACGCAGTCCGCTTTGGCATCAATGCGCAAAATCATATGCCGTGCTTTGCGGTGATGATGGGAGCGCAGGCATATTTTTCGCCCATCTATGTTCAAGACATCTTCGCGCGCGGGTTTGGCATTGCTCATGACAGTACCACCCCGCCGGATTTGGCATGGGCCATAAAGGCATCGATGCCATCATCAGTGATTGGCACCATGGGGGGCACCACCTGTGCCCATCGGGGCAGGTTTAAATGTCGCGCCAAAAGCAGTTTCATGGCTGGAATCATGGAAATGCCATCAAAAACATCGCGCAAGGCAGATACTTTTTCCTGGGCCTTAAAGGCAGCAGGGCTTGCGCCGGATTTTTCCCATTCGCTATACAGTGCGGCAATGGCAGGGGCGGTAATATTGGCACCTGCCGCAATGCAGCCCTTTCCGCCAGCTTCTAATATGTCCAAAAGCAGTCTTTCTGTGCCGGAATAGATGCTGAGTTCAGGATAGTCCCGTGCCAACCCCACCATGTTTTCAACAGATGCGGATGAATCTTTTAGTCCGGCAATGGTGTCAGGCCAGGTCTTGATCAAACGGTCAATAACGTTGCGCGTGATGGGCACCGCAGAGGTTTGAGGGAAGTTATAGAGATAAAGCCTGAGGGCGGGGTTATCGACGCGGGTGATGATTTCGTCATAAGCCGCATAAAGGCCATCGTCGCTGATATTTTTAAAATAAAAGGGCGGCACCACCAGACATCCCACGCAGCCAAGGCTTGTTGCATGTGCCGTCAGGGTGATGGCATCGTCAAGGGCGGCAGCCCCTGTTCCGACAATAAGGCGATCTGGCGGGATGCCCTGATCGATAACGCCTTCTAAAAGGCGCATGCGCTCAGATGCCGAAAATGAAAATGCTTCTCCTGTGGTGCCCAAAAGCCCAATGCCATTGCACCCATTGGCCAAAAGCCAATGGCAGTGATCGGCGGTCAGTTTAGAATCCGGGGAAAAATTTTCATCCAGCGCAGTCAGTGCCGCAGCAAGGACGCCTTTAATGGGGGCAGCGTTATCAACCATGTTCTGAGTGTACCTGATCGGGGGCATTTGAAAAGCCATCAGGTGAAAAGTTATTCAGGCCATTTGACAATGTAGTCATCAAGTTCGTCTCCGGCTTCTTCTTCGTCGACGGTTTTTCCCTTCACAGAGATGCCGGCACGATGGACGGATTGTGGATCACCAGATACCAAAGGGTGCCAATCTTCCAAATCTTTGCCTTCATGAATCAATCGATACGCACAGGTGCTGGGCAGCCACGGAAAGCCCGGCACCATTGCCGGGCGCAGAACGATGCAATCGGATACTTCTTCTTTGCGCCGATCATAAAATTTGCATTGGCAGGTTTTGGAATCCAGGCCACGACATGCGACAGAGGTGTATGAGACTTCTGCGGTATCCCAGTCCTCAAGCTTTAAAAGGCAGCATTTTCCACAGCCATCACAAAGGGATTCCCATTCGTCGCGGGTCATTTCCGTCAGGGTCTTGCGTTTCCAAAAGGGGATGTCTGTTTTTTCCGTCATGGGATGTTTTGCCCATTTCCAAGCGCCCCAATCCAATCAAGGGGTGCGCGCAACCCGACATTGGCACCAATAACCACGACGGCGGGTGGCAACATTACCGCTTTTTGGATGTCGGCGGCGGCATTGATCAGGGTTGTATCCAGAACCTTTTGATTGGCCAGGGTGGCATTGCTGATGACACAAACCGGTTCATCCGTATCGCGCCCGGCATCCATCAAGAGCTTGGCAATGTGTTCAATATGGCCAAGGGCCATATAAAGCACCAAAACCTGCGCAGATTTTGCCAGCGCCTCCCAATTCAGATTGTCTGGCACATGGCCATCACTGGCATGGCCGGTGATAAAGGTGATGGCGGTATTGGTGTCGCGATGGGTTGCTGGAATGCCGGCATAGGCCAGCCCCCCGATCCCCGCCGTGATCCCCGGCACCATGCGAAAGGGGACCGATGCCTGGGCCAGGGTCTGTGCTTCTTCACCACCGCGGCCAAAAATGCAGGGGTCTCCGCCTTTAAGCCGCAACACACGCCGCCCGTCCTTTGCCAGTTCCACCAGTTTCCGGGAAATATCTTGTTGATCGGCAGATGGCCGCCCCCCCCGTTTTCCGGCAAAGACCCGTTCTGTCTCAGGTGAGGCCAAAGCCAAAACCGCATCACTGACCAACGCATCGTAAACGATCACATCGGCGGACCGCAGGGCGGCCAAGCCCAAAAGGGTCAAAAGACCCGGGTCCCCGGGCCCGGCCCCAACCAGCCACACCCAGCCGGGCTCAATCTGGGGCAAGGCCAGATCATCGGTTTCGTGTTCCATGTCTTTGGGATGCTTTTCGGGCATGTGTGTTTCCGGTGTTGAATTTAACGAAAATTCCCGGCCAGCCTATGACAGGGTTGAAGAAAGGGCAATCATCGAAGGGGGCAAATGATCCAAGTGGGTTTACCCACATCGTCCAAGTGGGTAGTTTGGGTGAAAATATCGCGTATAGGTTGGAAAAATGCTCGACTATTCACCGCTCATCGGGATTTCCGGCGGCACATCCCTGCTTCTTTTGCTGGCCGCCCTGGCCCTTGATTTCGTGGTGAGCGTACCAGGGTTTTCATTGGGCCCAAAATCCTGGAATTCACCCCACCGTGGGGTAGGCAGCATTTTTATTTGGCTTGAAAAAAAGCTTAACCGGGAAAATCGATCAGAAGCCAACCGCGTTGTTCGGGGTGCCATTGTTGCGTTGATTGCCCTGAGCTTCAGCATTGGGGTCGGGTTAGGCCTTTGGTGGATTGCCCACCATGTTCCATATGGGTGGGGTCTGGAATTTCTGCTGCTCTTTCTGGTTGTTGGCCAAAGGCGGGTTTTGTTCCCGTTGCGCCGTGTGGGGCGTGAATTGCATAAATCTGGCCCAGATGTTGCGCGCGAAATTTTTGCCGGGTTGTGGCCGGGCTACGATCGTGAAATGGATAAATACGGCTGCGTTCGCTTTGCCATCGAAGAAGGGACATTGGCATTTGGTCGATCTGTGATCGGGCCGGTGTTCTGGTTTGTTCTTTTAGGCCTGCCGGGATTGGTGGTTTACTGGTCCGTCTGTGTTATGGCCGGGGCGCTGAATTCTATTGGTGGCCGGGCCGAAGCCTTCTCTATGGCAGCCGCCCGGCTGGATGGCGTTTTCCATTTTTTCCCGTCACGCATTGCGGCCATCTTGTTATTGGTTGCGGGATTTTTTGTGCCCCATGCGAGCCTTAAAAAGGGTCTTTCGGTGATGTTAACCGATGGCAGCCGCCACCCGGCATTTGCCGGGGGATGGATTCTGGGGGTGACGGCCGGAATATTGGGGCTGGCGCTCTGTGGGCCATCCAGCCGTTATGCGGGCGTGCTTCAAAACAACTGGATTGGGGATGGGCGCGCGCGTGCCGGGTATGACGACATTCGGCGCGCCTTATATCTTTCTATTGTTGGCTGTTTGGTCCATGCCAGCATTGTGGCTGGATTGCTGTTGTTCAGGCTTGTGGTTTAACCCATCAAAATTTAACCCACCAAAATTTAACACATACGTTTAACCGCGAGGATGCATGATCTTGGGCACCCCGGGCGTTGGGCTGTGGTTGACGACGCCAATGCGCCAGGGCTGAACGGACCCAGAAGGTGGGTTGTCGCCGGGCAAGATGTGATCAATCCGGGTGAGCGACAGGGTATCGATTTGAAAATTCAAGGCGGCATCCGGGTCAAGGCCAAGGGCCACGGCCAATGCGGCGCGAATGGATCCGCCATGGGCAAATGCGATAATGTCGCTGCCTTCATGGGTGCGGTTTAATTGGTCTGTTATGCATTGGACCCGGTTTATAACGGCAGCAAAACTCTCGCCTGCGGGCGGTTGGGCTCTCGCCGGAGCTTTCCAGAAATCATCAAATCCATCACCTAAATGGGCTTTTAATTCGTTATAGGTCATGCCTTGCCAGTCGCCGAAGTTTTGTTCAGCGAGTTCTGGATGGGTCAAAAGTTCAGGGGCGTTATGTCCGCGCGCTTTGAAATGGGGGATAATTGCCTGGGCGGTTTGATGGGTGCGCTTTAGGTGCGATGCGACCCAGACCCCATCACTGGGAAGATGTTTCGCCAGTTGTTTAAAATCATCTGTATCCGACACGATGGCATCGATGTCGCTTTGACCGTATAGGCGTCGTTCCGGGTTATCGACGGGGGCGTGTCTGATCCACCACCACCTGGTCGTTTTTGTTTTGGTGGTCGTTTTAGGGCTCATGGGCGCGGCATCAGATCAGGGCAACAATGGCCAGCAGCATGCCCAGTTCCGCGCCTTGCTGAATGGCACCAAGGGTGTCGCCGGTTATCCCGCCAAATTTTTCACGGGCAAACCAGAAAAATTTAAACGCGCCTAAGGCCCCAACCGCAAGGGCGACAATGCCAACAACGGGTTTTAGGAAAAACAGCGCAATGGCGGCACCCAGCATGATGGTTAGAATCATCTGGTTCCAATCGGGACGTCCGGCCATTGCCGTAAAGCCGGTTTTTTTAGCGGGGGGCAAATAATGAAGGGCAACGGCCATAACGGCCCAGGATGCCGCACAGGATGCCCCAAGGGCCGCCGTTACGGCGCCCGGAGAGGCAATCAGGGCGATTGCTGCAACACGAACAGAAAACGAAATTACCAAAACAATGGTGCCGTAACTGCCAAATTGTTCGGCTTTAAGATTGCTTAGGTGCTGTGTTTTTGAACCCCCCGCGACCAAGGCATCCGCCATGCGGGCAAGCCCGCCTTCGCTGGAAGCGCCGCCGCAATAAATCATCGTGCTAACGGCTAAAATTGCGGCAAGCACGGGCGGTAAATTCAGGCCATTCAGCAAGGCATAAATCAGGGCGGAAAACAGCCCAACCCCTAAGCCGACGATGGGGAACCCCCGCACCATGCGGCCCAATTGTCCCTTTTTGGGCTTGGCCGGTTTCACCCCGATCATCAAAAGGGGTGGGGCAATCAGGGCCATTGCGGAAACAGTGACCGCCTCGGACCAGCCAGAAAGCGTGCCAACAATATCGATGCCCCCTAAAGCCCCAATATCGCGATCTGTATCGCGATCTGTATCACCATCTGTCGGTTTCTTGCGCCCGGGGCCTTTTTTTGCGGCTTTGGCCATTTATATATGCCTGCTTCAGTTTATGTGTTGGCCATAGACTAGGCCGTTATGTCCAATGTTTCCATGGTTTTGCCGCGAAAACAGGCGTTTAATCCTATTTTTGAAAACAGGGATTTATCGTCCCTATCTTGTTCATCCATTGTTATGACATCAACAAGTTCTTATATGTATGGGTGTGTCCGTCGTCATATAAAATGGAACATCTGGCGGCCTGATCTAAGAGAGGGTCTGGCCCATCTGGTTGATCATATTAAGCGGCGTATTTGCGGTATTGCAAGCGCCGGGTTTCCATGGTTTTCCGTTTGATCCTTTCCCTTTTATTTAAAATAGCCTGGCCCCGCCCGAAGTAGACGTCTGCGGGTGTGAGGTTGTTGATGCTCTCGTGGTATCGGTGATGATTGTAATGATCAACGAACGCCTCTATCTGCGCTTTCAGGTCGGCCGGGAAGAAGTAGTTGTCCAGCAGGATGCGGTTCTTCA
>Ga0233433_10004690_pt1 | contig 10406 bp, 9 predicted proteins | sample SI_122_August201_5_FD_179868 | JGI IMG/M metagenome (GOLD analysis project Ga0233433, IMG submission 179868) | Seawater microbial communities from Saanich Inlet, British Columbia, Canada - SI_122_August2016_100_MG | ecosystem: Environmental > Aquatic > Marine > Inlet | place: Canada: British... | reverse complement strand
GGGTCATGTAGATTAATGACAACTATTACGTACGGTCCCAGTATAGTATATCCGATACATTCAATGGAAAAAAATTATGTTGGAAATAATTTTTTAGGAAAATTACATAATATAAAACAACATATTCAGTTTATAAAATGGATAAATAATGAAGTTACAATACCAGATGATATATTAAAAATTTATTTAACAACATATTGGAATAGAACACCAATAAAGGATATTTTAGAAAAAAAATACAATATACAACATCATTTTAAGCAATGTGATATTTATTTAATTGAAATATGTTCTCTTAAAACTTATTGTAAAGATGGATTTCAGGTTCAAAACGAATTATGTCGAATTGCAGCAAATGATCACACTAGAGAGAATCCGAAATACAAAAATATTGTAGATTATAATACACATGAATTATCCATAAAAGAACTTATGGTTGAATTAATATCGTTGCGCGAACTCATACCTAAAACAAAAACTATATTATTTCAAACACATTTTCGTCCAAATATAATTTATAACGATGATAATAAGCGTATACAAAACAGAGAAATCATATTCGATACTATTGACATTTTTTGTAAAAATAATATTAATGTATTCGTTTATGATCCAAGTATAATAGTTAAATTATATGGAACAACTATGTTGATAGATGATTTACATTTTTCAAAAGAAGGATACGCTAAAAATTTTGAGTACATATATAATAATTATATACATAATCAATGCTAGTTACATTCAACGCAAAACTTCTGGCAATTCACCTTTAAATTCAATTGTTTTATGCCAAGCAGTTGGTTGAATTGGATGAATATTCAATAATTCAGGAGTCCAATTAAGCCAGTATTTATTATACCATTCTGTTGTGTTAAATTGATGACTATGACTCCATGTATTAATTTTTGACAAGCATTCTTCATCTTTATCAAAAACAAAACACATATGATAACATATTGCGTCTAATTGTTTAGAGTGCTTAGAATTTGGTCTCCTACACCTAACAAATTTCACATCTTTATGTAGGTTAATCGCAATTTCAGGATATCCGCATATTTGATTTCCGTCTTCTCCAGTAACTACATAATTATAATTTTTCCAGAACACAATCCAAGGGGTTGTGTAAAAATCGTATGTAGGGTTTTCTGTAATTCCATCAATAATTTTTTTATAGTCTTCAAATGTATAAAACTCATCGGCATCTTGTGTTATTAAATAATCCATACCATCTTCTTTTGCTTTATTTAAACAACTATTTCTTTCATCTTCATCTAATTTCCACTCACCCTTAATTATAGTAATTTTATCATAATACTTTGATTGTTTTAAAAAATCTACATTAGAATTATTAATAAAATTTTTTGCGTTGTCATTATAACTCCATGGTTTTTCACTCCAAGCTACATAAATTTTATCAACAAATGGACCACAATTTTCAATTGTTTTTAATATCCATTTATCCTGATTAAAATATAATATATGTACACCGAATTTCATTATAATTATACTTATAATCTGCTCTTTAAATTAGTTATAATAGGAATGTATTTATTTTTATAAGGTGTTAACATTTTTGTTGTTATATGTAGTATATCACTATATTCTGAATACGAATAAATAATAATGATTAAATCATTATTTTAATATATTAAGGTTTAAATTTAATTAACTATTATAGTATAATGGATAAAATTTGTTTAATTATTCAAGGTCCATCAGACCACGTGAATATTCTTAAAGAAAAGTATAAAAACACGAATATCCCAATTATATTTAGTACATGGGAAGGTGAGGAAAGTAAATATAATGATAATGATATTGTTGTTTTTAATAAGATGCCTAAAGAACGAGGTGTTCAAAATGTTATGTTACAACAATTATCTACATATAATGGATTATTAAAGGCTAAAGAATTAGGGTTAAAAAATGCCATAAAAATTAGAAGCGACGCTTATTTTACAGATTTGTCTTTATTTTTAAAAAATGATATATATTATAATAAATTAAATTTTTTATTCTTTTTAGATTACTCTAGAAGTAATAACAATTATAAATACTTTTGTGATTATATACAAATTAGTAGCGTAGATAATTTATTGAAAATGTGGGATTTCAAATACGATAAATGTAGTTATCCCGAACAATTAATAACAAATCATGTATTTAATACTTTCAAAAGCGATGATATTGCTTTCATAGGAAACTATTTAACCAACAAGTGTGATATATACTGGATAAGTAGAAAATTATATTTGTCTAATAATAATATTATTAGTAGTAATTACAAATAAAAATATAATAATAATAATATAATGTCTAATAATTATTGTATATTTTTATATAGTCATAGCGATTATTCGGATGTATGGGATTTAACATTTGGTCAAATATATAAACATGTTAACCTGAATGAAGTGTCTATAATATTTTGTGTAGATAAATTAAATGATTATAAAATAGATGATAGAATTAAAGTAGTATATTATGATAATAGTCAAATATATACAGACCGCATTTTAACCAATATTATAAATTTAAATTATGATTATATTCTATTTTTACACGAAGATTGGGTTATTACAGACAATTGTTCTAATGAATATATTTTAAAACAGGTAGAATTTATGAATAAAAATGATATTCTACATATAAGAAGTTATAAAAATTACGGTCATTCTAATACAAACCCTGATATTTTTCATAAAGATGTTAATATTTGTAATATTCCTAACGATTCAGGTAATTTTATATCGTTACAGCCTGGATTATGGGAAAAAAATATTTTTATAGAATTATATTCAATCAATTCGAATAAACCAAATATTTTAGAGTCAAAGTCAAATACTATATTTAAAACTAAATATAAAAATCAGTTTTATTATGAACTAACCAGTTTAAACGCACAAGATTCAATTATGTTTCCACATATTCATACAATTGGTTACGGGCGATGGGCCATGTGTAATGATAAATATAATAAATTAGATTCATTATTATTGGAATATAATATTGATAAAAAGATAAGAGGATATTATAATAGGAATACTGGAGAAGATGTTAAACCATATAAATAATTAGTTTATTAATTTAATATAAAAATATAACATTAATAATATTATAATGTTATATTTAAAATCTTATTGTTATAGTGAACACGAATTACCTTTCATTATCGCTAATTTAGATGAAGGATTTGAACATATTGATAAATTGATATTATACGAATACAATTTCACTCATACTGGATTACCAAAAGAATATGAAATTGAAAAGGTATTTCATTTAATACCAGAAAAATTAAAAACAAAACTATTATATAAAAAAATAGATTTAACTGGTTATAGTGTGTATGCTGTCAATGATGAAAATAAATGTCACCAAATAAATGAAAATATACAAAGGTCTTGGTTGTTTAACGATAAAGATATAGTTTTACACGATGAAGATATTATAATTGATATTGATATCGACGAAATTATTTACAAAGATTGTTATAAAGAACTGATATTAGAGGTAAATAAAGCAAATAAACCACTTTCTATAAAGTTAAACCAGTTTTTCTTTAAAAACACATATTTATGGTCTAATTTATTATTTGATGCTCCCGCTATTTATAAATTTTGTATGGTTAAGAATATAAATAAAAATGTAAAAGGTATTCAATGTAAATATCAACGTTATTGTTCTCAAAAAACATCCAAAATATACGGTTGTCATATGTCTTGGGTCATGCCAATTGATGATATGTTAAAAAAGATTTATAGTGGAGCGCATACGAAATATCATCACTTGGGAAAAAGAGAAATCTTAGAAAAAGCAATAGAAGATAAAAAATATGTTTTTGATTTAAAAAGACCATTTAATATTGTTGAATTGGATATAAAGGATAGTCGCATTCCTACTACATTACAAAAAACGGAATTGTTTGATTATTAAAATACCTACAATATAATTCGAATGATAATATAATTAAATAAATAATATTGTTATAAATTATGGAGAACCAATTTAATATAAAACAATAAATTTTCTTTTATAAAATATTTGCTAATACTCTAACATCATTTTTTTCTGTTCTTCATTAAATTTCCATTCTCCTAGTTTAATATAATTAGGTAATTCTATAGAATGAATATTTACATTACCCCATTTACCTTTGGGTAATTCATTTACAAAAAAATCAGGAATATATAAATTTTTTAAATTCGGGTTCATTAAATACAACAAAAAACCAAATGTTCCAAATCCAATTACTAGATTAGATACATTAGATAAAATAGATAAATCTTTCTCTAATGTATTACTTATATATTCTACATTTTTTTGTTTTAATAATTCATTTATACAAGGATTTTTCTTATCCTCACATACCAATATAGTAATATTATAATCATTAATAATATTTTTATAATAAGATAATGGTGGCTGTACATATGCTTTATGAGGATTACTTGAAAAAATATCACCACCTCTAAAATGTATATGAATATTATTATCGTTCTCTACATCATTATTATTTTCCGTTTGGATTTTAAATATAGGTTTAACATATTTTTGAAAATACTCTTTCATTATATATGGGTCAGGGTCTGTAATGTTATATTTTTTTAAGGAAAAGAATGTGTCATTAATTTGTGATTTATTAATATTTTCTATATTTTCTATATTTTCTAGGTTAATGATATTTGAAGTTAGCAATGAATGTTGCTGAAATTTAATTGAATTATGGCTATTTATTATAGCATAATGTATTGCCCTAATTATCTGTAATATATTATTGCCAGTACGTCCTGACCATGATTGAATATTCAACATATAATAATAAATTATATTATAATCACTCCACAGTAACGACCTTTGCTAAATTTTTGGGTATATCTGGATTTATCCCTCTACTAATTGATAAATAATAAGCTAATATTTGTAAAGGTATTATCCCTAATAAGTCTCCAAATGTCTTATTTTCTTTTATGAATAATACATTTTCTTTATCCATCATTTTATCATTTCTCTCAGTTGTAATGAATAATACTGGCGCATGTCTTGCTTGTATCTCTTCGTAAGCATTCTCTGCTTTGGAATAATATTCATTTTTAGGTGCCAAAATAACGACTGGAAAATGCTCATCTAACAACGCGAATGGTCCATGTTTTAGTGCCGACGTAGAATATCCTTCACTATGAATATACGATATTTCTTTTATTTTGAGCGCCCCTTCCTTTGCCACCGATTCAGACCTACCCTTACCCAGCAAAAAGCAACTAGTTTTGTCCTTGAAAATAGTATCCACTATTTTATCTATATTTTCGACCGAATAATTAATCGTTTGCTGGATATCATTCGATAACTGACGTAAATCAGTAATAAATTGTTTTCGTTTCATATTATTTATATTTTTATGCTGCGCAAACCATATCGCAATCATCGATAATAAAATCACTTGTGACGTATATGCTTTGGTAGAAGCAACTCCGACTTCTCGTCCCGCATTCAAGTAACAACCACAATCTACCTCCCTTGCAATCAACGAATCCACCACATTTACCAATCCAATTAAAAATAAATTATTCTTTTTTCCTATTTCTATACACCTGTGTAAATCTTTTGTCTCGCCTGACTGTGAAATAAGTAAGAGTCCCGTAGTACCCTCTTTTGGAATATCAAATTCGTTAAACTCTGCACCATCAAATAACTGAACCGTGGTAAAATGACACAACTCCTTAAAAAAATACATCCCATGATGCCCTGCGAAAAATGAAGTACCACAACCTAATACAATCAAATGCTCGATTGACATGAGTTGTTCAATATGCTCTTCTAGACCCCCTAGTTTGACCTGGTCATTATATAATATACGACCCCCCATACTGATTGCTCTTTGCGACGAATCAATCTGCTCATATATTTCTTTAAGCGTCCAGTGTGGATAAGGATCAGGAGTTAATTCTTCCTTTGATTTTGATAATTTATGTAAATCATAGTTATTTTGCGTATGAATATTATTCCCTTTTTCGTTTCTCTCAATAACACAAATATCAAAGTTTTTTAACACAAAATAATTCCCTACTTTATTAAGAAATCCACTTTTTTCAGAAGTAATAATAACCGTTTCGTCATCATATCCTATCAATAATGGACTACCATGTCTAGTACAATATATTTTACCCGGAGTATCTAGACATATAATCGCTAGACCCCAAGTTCCCTCGAGTTTCGATATGAGTTCTTGAATACATTCGTTTATATTTTTATTACTGGAATACAGGTATGAAAGTAACTGAACGATTACTTCTGTGTCCGTTTGAGATTTAAATGTATATCCTTTTTCTAATAAAAACTCTTTTAGTTCTTTGTAATTCTCAATAATACCATTATGCACTAAAACAAACTTACCACAAGAGCTTTGATGAGGATGAGAATTGATATCCGTTTTGGCACCATGTGTTGCCCATCGTGTATGTGCAATACCAATTTGTGATTCTTTATGATCATGTAATATTCCTTCTAATTTTGAATACGCGTCTATTTCTTTCGTAGATGCAAATTTATTGATGGTAAACTGATTATTCGGTTGAATTGTACATATACCCACAGAATCGTAACCGCGATTTTTTAATTGTATAACACCATCATATAAGAGTTGATTACAATTTTCTGCCATACACGCGATAATACCACACATTATATAAATAAAAATATTTTTATTTATTATATTATACTTGGATATGATTTAATAGTTTTTGTATTCCTTCTTCTAAAGAAACGTTCGGTTTCCATCCTAATACTTTTGCTGCACGTTGAATATCCGGTCTTCTATTGGTAGGATCGTCACTAGGTAAAGATTTAAAGCATATTTTCGATTGTGATTTCGTTATACGAATAATAATTTCCGCTAATTCTAAAATAGTAACTTCATTTATGTTTCCTATATTCACCGGTAACTGATAATTACTATTCATCAATTTAATTAGTCCATTTATTTGATCATCTATATAGCAAAAACTACGGGTTTGGCTACCATTTCCATATATAGTTATATCTTCGTTATTTAACGCTTGATATATGAAATTAGTTATCACGCGTCCGTCCGTTTTTTGCATTTTAGGTCCATAGGTATTAAATATTCTTACAATCCTTATATCCACTCCAAATTGTTTCGAATAATCCGTCAATAATGTTTCAGTTATTCTTTTTCCTTCGTCATAACAACTTCTTATACCAATAGTATTGACATTTCCTCTATATTCTTCTGGTTGAGGAGTAACTTGAGGTTCTCCATAGATTTCGGAAGTAGAGGATTGTAATATTACTGCCTTTTTTTCTTTTGCCAATTCTAATAAATTCAATACTCCTAAAAAATTCACTTTTAGTGTATACACGGGATCAATTTGATATTTTTCCGGCGAAGCAGGACAAGCCAAATTATATATTTGATCAATCGACCCTTCTATCTTAATAGGATTGATTATATCGTACTCTATAAATTGAAAATGATCGTTTGCTAATAAATGGGATATATTATCTTTACTTCCTGTAAATAAATTATCCATACAAATGATATGATTTCCTTCTAAAAGTAATCTTTCACATAAATGGCTACCGATAAATCCTGCACCACCTGTAATTAAAATTTTTGTCATATATTATATAAAAATATAATATTATTCTATTTATATGAAGGAGTTAATCGTAATTATAATGGCCGGTGGACTAGGAAAGCGTATGCAATCCGATTTACCAAAAGTATTACATACGATTAATAATAAACCCATGTTGGTTCATATTATAGAACAAGCGTTTCAGCTTTCACCCAAAAAAATCATGATTATTGTGGGGAAATTCAGACAATTAATAGAGGAAACCTTATCTAAGTATATATCATTAGAAAAGATACAATTTATTTTACAACCCGAACCATTAGGGACTGGAAATGCTTTATTATGTTGTAGAAAAGCACTTTATAATGAAATTAATTCAACTACTATCATACTATCTGGAGATACCCCATGTATAAAAGCGGATACATTAAATGATATATATTATACCGATAGTAGTGTAAATATTGTGACAACTGAACTCTATAATCCATATGGATATGGGCGAATTATAGAAACAAATGGTAAATTTATGAAAATTACCGAGGAAAAAGACTGTTCGCACGAAGAAAAATTAATCAAAAAGATTAATTGTGGTATTTATCTTATTGATACGGATTTATTATTCAAATATCTACCATTTATTACAAATGAAAATACTCAAAAAGAATATTATTTGACAGATATAATAGAAATAATCAAAAACGGAGAGAATAAAGAGATTGATTTATATTTGATACCATACGAAAGACAAATAGAAATCATAGGAGTAAATACAAAAGAACAATTATTGGAATTAGAACAATCTATGATACCGTTTTGTTTTGAGCAAAAATACGAAATGGCCGAAAAATGGCTTTAACTTAGAAATAAATTACGAATTACACAACTAATATTTATCATCTCTATAACACTCCATTATCTCTAATATATCTCCTTGATTATATAGATTATTTGATAATACGTTTTTTATAACACCGGCATGCGATGTATGTTTATTTCCGAATTGAATCACCAATTCATTATAATCGTCTAGTTTTTCTTTATTTGCCATATATGTTTTAAAACAAAATTCAAGAAAAATAATCCATATAAAATTATAGTCTTCATATTTGAAATCTATATGACAGTTTCTTATAAATCGTTTAGAATTATCAAATAGTGAAAATTTATGACCTAAATTGGTAGTAGATAGTTCACTTGTAATCAAATTTGGGTAACAAATCCCCATTTTATACTTACTATAGAACATATCTATTCTTGTGTCCCATTCTGAAAAATATGTGGTTTTGAATTTATATAATAGTTTAGCAAATCCAATATTATAAATATTTCCATAAGCACCTAGTGCATTTCTGGTGGGATTATAAATCGTTAATGGCGCATTTTTATTATACTGACCACTCAAATTTGCACGTAACTGAAAATCACAGCATCCTAATTGTATCATATCATAACTTTTATAATCTACGTGACGAATTAGTTCGGTAAATTTTTTATGAAATACAATATCGTCTTCTAATATTAAAAAATGTTTATGATTTGATTCAATCGCATTTTTTAAACACCATAGATGAGATAAACAACAACCTGCTACCGAAGGGGTAGTGCGGATAAACTGTTTAGCTAATTTAGGTGAAATTTTTTGTACAATTACCAGTTTATATGTAAATCCTAATTTTCTTAAAACCTGTTTAATATATCCTCGTCTAAATTTATCTTTATCCAGATTTATAACATAAATAGGAATATTTAGACTATTATTTTTAGGATTTTGTACTTCTTCAATAATAACCGGATAGTTTTCTAAACAATCTATAACTGGCATATATGTTTATAGATTTTAGATAAAATATATTTTTTATTTAATTGTAAAAGTTTTTTTCTTTTTATTTAGTATAATGACAACGATTACTTCTGTCGCAGCGATAAACTCTAATCAACTTGATAGTGCAGGATCCTCTGTGGTTGTAAACACCTCAGGTAATGCGCTATTGTTTAACTATGTTTTATTTCCAGCAGATAATGCTACAGGAACTACAAATCAAAATATTATCAGTAAAACTGTAAATGTTGGTACAGATAGTGCCGTGTCAGTTACTAGTGGTGTCTACCACCTTTTTGTAGATACTAGCGCAATTTTATGCGATAACACTGATTTATCTGTTAAAGTAAGAGTCATGGGTACAGATGGTGTTTATAGTGAATTTGCTGATCCCGTAACTCTTTATTTGACTCCTGGAGATATTACTCTTGACCGTGCTACATTCAAAAGTTCTGACTACGGTTACAATTATCTTGAAGGAGGCCGATTAAACGCTTATTTTGAGGAAGACTCCTGTAACGAGGATTACGTCATCAAATATAATCTTTGTGTTCAATACAAAACAGGTGTCGTAGATGGTGATGAATATGAAACACAATATCGTGTTTATGAAAATTTAGAGTATTCGGAAAACGGTATTTTTGTAGATATTAATGGCCCAGATGCTGCGAACTATGATGGTGTCCGAGAAGATTCACTCTACGTGGCAGTTCAAGGCGTTCGTCTTCTACCTAGCGACCAAGAAGCGCTTGGTCCTTTGAGTAACACAGTACAAGCTTTAGATGCTTATATACCAGATGCACCAGTTTTGTTAAGAGTTACCGCTGTCGATTTCAACGGCACTTTAAGTCCAGCCGCAGATCCTAGTATTAGCTTAGCATGGAACGCACCCCCTAGTGCCGCCATTAAAGTAATAACCAAATACTATCTATATCGTACAAAAAATGATGAAGCCTTCGATTTTACAACTCCTTTAGCAGAAGTGG
>Ga0233433_10004689_pt1 | contig 10407 bp, 12 predicted proteins | sample SI_122_August201_5_FD_179868 | JGI IMG/M metagenome (GOLD analysis project Ga0233433, IMG submission 179868) | Seawater microbial communities from Saanich Inlet, British Columbia, Canada - SI_122_August2016_100_MG | ecosystem: Environmental > Aquatic > Marine > Inlet | place: Canada: British... | reverse complement strand
AATCTTCCCGATGACAAATCACGCATCCCCCTGGAAGCCACTGCGTTTCAAACAAGCCGGGTTCACAGTATCTGGGATCAACTGCAAATGCTATCCCTGCGGGAGATATCACGCCCATTCGTTTAATGCCCCATGGCGCTCCACAGATCAAAGAAGCATACAAACTATGTAGCCACCCTGAAACCCCGGCATGGTATTCGGTAACGTATTGCCCCGTAGAAAGGAGACGGAACAAAGGCGCCAATGCATGGCCATGCCCGAGTTGTCCCAATTTTTGTACAAGCAGCCGAAGATCATCCGGTCTCAACACGATATCATCGTCTAACTGAAGCACAAGTGGCTGACATGCACGCAGACCATATGCTCTCTGTGCAACCTGCCCACGACATGGTGTTTTAATAATTTTTACATTTTTCATCGAGAGACTCTCAGCACAAGAAGAATCCTCTTCTGGAATACAAACCAGAATCTCAGCAGGTATTTTCTCACCGCTATTTAAATATGAGATCGTATCCGCAAGCGTCTCGCCACCCAAGGTCGCAATTACGACCGACAATGGGTACAGTTCTTGTTTGTAGTGTGTTTCAGCCATTACATCCTCTTAATTTTTCACAACGAAATATAATTGCATCTACTGAATCAGTGCGGCGAACTTGCCAACATTTAAAGGCGTGTAGAACGCCTCGCAGTATCTGCGTGCTTGTTCGAAATCTGATCCTAACTGAGTATTGGGTGTCTTAAGGTCTGGAAGAGTTGCTCGCTGGAATTCGGAGACGCTTGCGACACTAACCCGCCAAGCGTTTAATTCATAGAGTGGGTCAATGGTTAACTCGTCGGGCAACTCCAAATAAATTGGACGTAACCCAGCCACCACCGCCTGGACAATCGCCGTAGTTCCCCTATAAAGAGCCCAATGAGATCGCGCGATATCTTCTTCTAGTGTTGCTTTAGACAAAATTATATTTCCCGGATGGTTTAACAGCCTAGAATTCTGAGCTTTCAGGGATTCAAATGACACTATCGGATGCAAACGCCAGATGAATTGAATCTCAGGGTTTGCCCTGGCGCATAATATAGAAAATTCAAACATGAGATGGCATTCACTCGGAATCCCTTCTGGAAGAACCAGACAGACCCGGCCAGCAGAATGATCGCCCCGATCTGTATGTGTCTGGCACTCAGGATTCGTTGTACTTTCTTTGAAGCATCTATTAGATCCAAGAACAGATATCGGAATCCCTTCCAGACCTGGCGAGGATTTGAGTTGAGCGCAGGATACTTCACCGGCTGTCAGTATCTGATCAGGATTGTACTTAGGTGCAAGGCACCGCCGAATGGCGTGTTGTAAGCGAAACACCGCGGCGTGCTGATAGCTAATACACAGCACACTAGGGTGTGCACTACGAGCAGCAGCAAAAACTACCCGCTCCCAAGCATGCCCCTCATGAGTGCCCACGATTACTTTCGGCTGCAACTTCGTTACCAAAGCATCAATCTGCCTGGACATTCTTAATGTTGTATGAGCACCTCCAGACAAGGCTTCCTCAGACGCCCGCGTAAGAACGCGCCGAGCGAAGCCAGGAGGCTCTTTTTTCGCGAGTTTCTTCAAACTCAAGGATTCCTTTTTTAGACGAATACGAATGGCGATCTCATTCAATATTCGAAGTGAATCGGTGAGAATGACTCGCGGAACCAAGCTTACTTTCCATTTGTCTGCAAGATATTCAGCAGGTTTGCGAGAACAATTGAACAGCGCGATCACTACTGAGTCTCCTTGCGCGACTAGATCACTTGGCACTTCACCAAAATAAAAATCCTCCGCATGTCCGGCATGTGACTCATTAACCAGATGTGAAACGAACAGAACATCAATCCGCTCCGGTAGTTCTTTCGATCCAAACCAGGCCTGTCCTGAAGAGCGGACAGCCCTTCCCAACTGAAGAAACCACCATGCACGGTTCCGCAAAATTCTGAGCCATTTACGGCCGATCCCCTTGAAATTATTGGCAGGATTAAGTACCTCTATATAGTTATCAAGAAAAACATGATGTTCACGAACAACATGTAGCCATGGGATAGCAACTCGCTCGTCAGTCGAATCCGGGGCACGCAGAATGTGATCACAAGCCTCACAGAGTGAACGATATTGTTCTTCGTTCAAACCGAAACCTGTTTTGCGACCAAAATACCCCCTTACCATTTCAATCAATTTAAAATCCGTTGCAGTAGCGCCAGCTGTTCAGCATTGCGCCTAATGTAATCCAGCACAACCTCCGCCTCGGTGGGTTCATTTACGGATGGCAGACTCGGGCTGACGGGTATAGATCTCAAACTGTATCCATTTTCAATGATGCGCATCTGCTCAATAAACTCGTCCTGCTCAATCGGTGACGCTGGAAGCATCGTGAGTTGAAGCAGGAAGTCCTTGCGATAGGCAATTATTCCAAGAATCTTTCTTACGAAAGTACGCTGAGCTTCGAAGGGGCTGTAGCATGGCGTGCGGCGGAAACAATACATAATATGATTGGATAATGAAACGGCGCATTTCACAAAGGAATGCCTGTCCAGCTCCTCCGCCTGCTCGATGGGACCGGTTGCGTTCCAGGCATCTCCCCCCGGTTCAGCTGCTATTACTTCAGCAAAAATATCCATGTGACGTGGCAACAACAACGGCTCATCACCCTGCAACAACATCACATGAGTGCAATCAACATCCTTTATTGCCTCAGCAACCCGTGTTGTTCCATTGGTATGTGTGTTGACCGTCATAATGACCTTTCCACCAAAACCGCGAACTACTGTTGCGATCTCCTCATCGCAGGTCGCAACAATTACATCCGAGACTGCACTAGATAGCAAAGCACGTCGCCGCACGTGCTCAATCATGGGAAGCCCATGAAAGGGAAATAGGATTTTTCTGGGAAATCTCACTGACGCAAGGTGTGCGGGAATGACAGCTACAATCTTCATTTTGACCTCATTACTGCGGGAATACTCCGCAATCCACATTGATACATTGTCCTGTCATCGCCGATGCTGCATCAGACGTCAAAAACAAACTCATTGCAGCTATCTCTGCTCCTGTTGGGAGCCGCCCCAGCGCAGCATTAGCCGTTGTAAAATTTTTGATGAAACCTTTTGGATCTCCCTTGGCGGGCGAAAAAGGACTCTTCAAGGCTTCGAGTAAACCATCAGTAGGGACGAGTACAGGGCACAGCGCATTCACGCGAATTCCGCGCGGACCGAGTTCTTTTGCCAGTGCTTGAGTCAACCCATTCATGCCGAACTTGGAGGCGCAATACGCCGAGTTGTTTGAACTTCCTCGTTTCCCGGCAATACTGGAAATATTGATAATGCAACCACCATCTTGCATCGCATTTGATGCGGCTTTGCAACCCCAGAAAGCGCCTTTTAAATTGGTACCAATTAAATCATCAAGAAATTTTTCATTAATTTCCGCTATAGGCCGCCATTCCGAAAAGCCTGCATTATTAATGTAAACATCCAGTGTTCCCGTTTTTTCGATTGCGGCATCCACCAAACGACAATGAGCAGACTCATCACGAACGTCCGTAGCTATAAATCTGACTTGATCACCAAATCGGCTGCCCAACCCATGCTCCTGGCGTGCACACACGACCACAAAATAGCCCGCTTTGACATATGCTTCTGTAATATCAAGGCCGATTCCACGATTTCCTCCCGTAATCACCATCGTTTTTTGCTTCATGCATTTACTCCAAATTCAGCTATATATCTTTGTTGAAGATTTTTCATAACGTTAAATAGTCATGCAGCCAAAACCGCCATCTATAGCAATTTCGGCACCTGTAACAAAACCTGATGCATCTGATGCCAGCCATAGGGTGGCTCCAATTAATTCACTTGGTTCTCCATAGCGTTTCATTGGAGTATGTCCAAGTATAGAAACTTCACGTTCAGGAGTAATAAAGTTTTTCCGGTTCCATTCCGTCGGGAAAAATCCAGGCCGTAAAGCATTTACTCGAACCCCTTTCGCTCCCCACTCCCGCCCCAGATTTTGGGTCAGATTCTTGATGCCTGCCTTAGCAACAGAATAGGTAATTGCCTTAGAGAGCGGTGGGCCTGCGGATGCCGAAGAGAGATTTATGATTGAACCACGACCTCTGTTCACCATGTACTCACCGAAAACCTGACAACCGAGGAAGGTGCCAGTAACCTGTGAGTCCAGAATCGCATACCATTCTTTAAGCGTTAGCTCAAAAAAAGGTGTCGGCCCGTTAATGCCAGCACCATTAACAAGGATATCTACCTGACCAAAGGCCGCAAGAACCTCCTGCAGCGCATCAACGTGATCCTGTTTTTTCCCAACATCAATGGCAACCGATATGACATTTTCAAATCCCGCCTTTTTTAACTCGCCTTCTACAGCCTTCGCTTTTTCAAGTCTTAAGTCCAATACAGCAACCTTGCACCCGGCACGAGCAAAGCCTCTTGCCATTTCACCACAAAGATGACCACCAGCGCCAATCACTACTGCGACCTTGCCTTCCAGAGCAAACAAATCATTGAGATAAGAATTCATAAAAAACTTTTAATTATAGTTTGCGCATTGACTTGATCATACCCTGCATCTTTTCTGACCACTTCCAAAGCACAAACAGATCAGAGCTCAATATTGCATAAGTATATCCAAGATCAAACAAGGCCTGAACACTTTCTTCTGAAGCATCGGTTACTTGGGTGCCGCAACTTTTGCCGAAACGTTCGCACGCCGCAATCACTTTACGCGACGCCTCAATTACCAGAGGATGCGACGTCTGGCCGGGCACACCCAGGGAGCCAGAGATATCATATGGCCCCACCATCACGCCATCAATTTCATCGAAAGAAAGTAATTTATCGATATTCTCTACTGCCTGGATCGACTCAACCTGAATAATGAAACTCGAAGTATCATTCCAGCTTTGGATATAACTGTCGAAATCAAATCCATAAGCCTGTGCCCGGTTAAGGCCATAACTCCGATTCCCTACAGGAGGGTATTTCAGATGCCCAATAATCGCTGCCACATCTTCCGGCGTGCTGACCATCTGCACCAGCAACCCATCTGCGCCTGATTCCAACAATGGTTTGAACCAGTCGTTCGAATGGGAGACGGGGCGAGGTAGGCATGGCACTCCCTCGCTTTGGCAGGCCGCAATGATGCGTTGCGCCTGCTCCACCGTAATAGTGGAATGCTCCATATCAATCGCGATAAAATCAAATCCCGCGCGAGCAAAAGTTTCAGTGATTGAAGGATGCGCATACGACACCCAAGCCGCAAACAGGCGCTCGCGGCGGCGCAGCTTCTTTTTTAATATTGCCCGTTGTTCAAATATGCTGTTCATTATAAATGCTCTATATTGTTCTAATAAAAAGTCACCAGCCGATGACGGTGCGGGGCGTCATATGGCCTATAAAAAGGCGGCCTGATCGTATAGTATTTCTGATGCCAGGGACACAGCTCATCAACCAAAACTCGATCACTGGCTTGCCATGGGTATTCGTTAAATTTGGATACTGTTCCGTCTGGTAGTGTTTTCTCAACTCTGTTACAGCAGTAGAACGTCAAATCTCTCCGAGAAGCAATAACTCGCAGGTCATCGAAATAAGCCGCAGTGACCGGAGGATTCATCTCTTGCATTGATGCAATGTTCAGGGCGAGATCTACCGGACAATTCCGCAACAATTCGTGGTTCGATGCCTGAATTGCAATTACTCGCCCGCCGGCTTCATTGGTTAAAGGTTTTGCAAGTGCTTTGGATAAACTAGCTTCATCAGTAACCAAATCAACTGACGACTCAAAAATATCTGTTCCCATCCATAACTTTAAATACCAGAGATCGACGAGCAGAGTTTTTGTTAAATTGATCATTATGACCTGGCCAGCGGAGCTACTCTCCAACAGCAACGTTGTCATCGTTGCAAAGCCGTCACCAATCACACAACTTATTGTTTTCGGTGTAAGTAAATTGGGTACTCGCTCATGTAAATATGAAAGCGTCAATGCCTGACGAAGCACATCCAGATCACTTGCGCGTTCCTCACAGGTCGCCACTTCCATAGATAATCGGTCGGCATTAAATTTCTGAAACGCTGCCCCCATCCGCCTAAAGGGTCGTTGAAACAGACGATGAAGCAGCAGGCGCAGCCCTCGGTAAGGTTTATCGTAACCCCCGAACCCTCTTAAGCCTTCAAACCCATTACCCAAAAACAGAAATTCTGAGTGGTAATTCTGCCAATGAGAGCTTGAGCCCGAGTCTTCCTTGCTGATTTCAGTAGCTAGAAAATCTATCGCCGTCTGGCCGGAATACATCATGCTTCGATCCCGAGCAATGCCTGAATCGCCGGATGAAGATGCAACAAACCAACAAGGGTTCCCTGCTCATCCACTACAGGCAGATCCCATATCTTCTTTTGGCCCATCAGGCCAATTGCATGCACCAGTTTATCGTTCGGCAGTGTCGTCACGGGTGAACGAATAGCATGCTCAAGAGCATCATCAACTAATAATGCCGAAAATGGTTTTTGTACCTTGAGCAATTTTCGCCTGATATCACCATCTGTAAGTAAGCCAAGAAGTTTATTTTTGTCATCCACGATACAGGCAATGCCCAAATGAGATCGCCCCATTTCTTCGAGCGCTTCTTTCATAATGACTGACTCGCCTATCACCGCTATTTGATCTAACAGCATCATCACTTCACTTACCAACATCTGATTATTATTCTGGATGGACATTGTCTTCTCCATATTTTTCAAGCAACGCTAATCGTGTTTCGTGGACAGCTTTGGCCTGCCCGAGAACGTTTTCTAGATATCGAATATCCAATACTGTATTGGCATCAGACAATGCATTATCTGGATCGTCATGAACCTCCATGAACAAGGCACTGATACCGCAGGCCACTGCTGCCCGGACTAGGTAAGGAATAAACTCGCGCTGCCCACCAGAGATATTGCCCATGGAGGTCGGCAGCTGAATCGAGTGCGTCGCATCAAAACACACCGGATATCCCGTTCTAGCCATTATCGGAAATGAAGTCATGTCATTGACCAACATGTTATAGCCAAAAAATGTGCCTCGATCAGCAAGAAGTATCTGGTGACAACCAGCGGCCTCAAGCTTGCGAACAGAATTCTTCATATTCCATGGGCTCATAAATTGACCTTTTTTCAGATGGACTGGCCTGTTCGTTAATGCTGCCGCTCTCAAAATAGATGTTTGCCTGCACAGATATGCCGGAACCTGCACCAAATCGCAAACTTCACCTGTTTCCTTACCCCACTCCGGCTCAGAGAAATCAGAGACTACAGGTATGCCAAATTCTTCCCTGATATCGGCAAGAATACGCAAACCATGATCGGCTCCAAGACCATGGAAGCTATCAGGTGATGATCGGCAATCCTTGTCATAACAAGATTTATAGATCCATGGAACACCCACGCGTTGACAGATTTTATCGATAGAATCTGCCATTTTGAAAGCATGTTCACGGCTTTCAATTGCGCAAGGCCCCAAAATAAAAGCAAGTGGCAAATTATCGCCCATTCTTACCTTATTGACTGACCCATAACCAACTTCGAGTATTTTTTTAACCATGAAAGACATCCATTTTGTGATTGTTAATACGAAACACGAGAGGCCTCGCCATGACGAGATGGCTTTTTATAATGATTCTTGCAGCTGCAGATTGCTCTATTTTCACTTGAAATATATGTACACCACGGGGCAACATTACCGCCTTATAAATATCCAAAATTTCCCCTGACTGGCTTGACAGTATCTGACAAGACAAATGTTGCACTTTTGAACTTGAATTTACCACACCTATCTCATAAAGTGCCGGCCCTAACAATTCATGCTGCACCCTAAATTCGCGTGGCAAAAAACTCTTCACACCGAGCATCTTCATGCTTTTATCAAGCCATAAAGATATTGCATCCATATTACCATGCACATAAGCGAGAAGAGGTGATCCATTATGGCGATAACTTACATAGCCACGTTCCGTAATAAAGGAGCCCAAGTCAGAGACCACTTTCGGCGTATATGAATGAAATACACAAAATGTTCCAAATGCACACTTTGAATCCAACAAGAATGCCGACAAATCAATAGTTTGACGCTGGTTACAAATTAAATCTATACGCCTTTCAAAAAGAATCTCTCCTTCATTATCAAAAAAGAAGAATGTCACATAACGCTCAGACATTTCCTCATGATCAACAAAAAGGCCAGAAATATCTGTTAACTCAAAGAATGTCTGCCATATATCTGTGTTTCGCCAAACGAACAGATCACTGACAGGAACACCCATTAATTCTGGTATTTTTGTAAGAGGCTGCTTGAAAGTCCAAGGCGCTCTTCTGGCCCTTGCAATAAAGTTTCGCATTAGATGCCTCTAAAAATGTCGCGCCCTCCGCGAAGGCAGGGGTGCTTGATTGAACTGAATTCCCGCCTTCGCAGGAATGGCAAATGGGAAAACAGGCAATCTTTCTTGGATGCTCGCAGAATATGATAATTAAATGTGCCCATTATTGTCCCGTCCTTGAAAACCATATCTTTTTGAGAATTTTTTGCGCAGCCCAACGATTTCCATGTATCACATAGGAAGCTGGTGGATGTGTGTGTTCAAGACTAAGAAAAGTACCATCGGAGGTCTTCGAGAAATACAATGGGATTGCCGACATACCTCTACAGATAATCAAAGGTAAGTCCGTGGAACTAAATCCCAGACCATCCAGTGAAATTATCGTTGCATCATTATTTTTAACATTAAACTTGGTTTTTATAGCTATATTATCAGCATCAAATATTTCAACTTGAGCCACTCTAGCTACAGGGGATTTCTCAATGTTTAAGAAAATAAGAAAATTTTCTATCCCTTGACCAAATTGAATAAATGGGCCAAAAGTTACCATTGAACCTGTTACTGGGAAAGGATCAATTTCACCTTGATAACTAGTAGAAGTATGCTCGGATGACAGCCCAAGGGTTGCTCGCCATCCAGGCACCCCTGTATAAATAGCTTCTAACTGAGGCAAACTGTCACTATGAGTAGGCAGCTTGGAAAGCGTAAGTGACAGCAAAGGTAGAACACCCTGAGGAAGCTCCTTCGGAAGATCATCAAAACCAAAAGTACGAATCCCATTGAATGCTAATTTTCCAACATTTTCTGATCGCCATTTCCCATCTTCAGCCCATGTCACATTGATATACTTCTCTGATGAATCCCTAACCTCCCAGTTATTAGGAGGGAAATTAAACAGGGTCGTCCAACCTTTTGAATCCGGCGCCTTGAGGATTGGGTAAAAGGACATATTCTCTCAGCTCCGATCTAAAGTTGAAAATGTTGAAATTCTATATTGATTTAACCTATTTGGAACCGTAAAGGTCATCTGATTAGAACGACAACTAACCACCTTTTTTTGATTCATCGCAGCATTAATTATTTTCTGGTAAACATATCGCCCAAGAAACGTACTCGGAAGCCAAGACAAGAGTCCAGCAATCAGGCGCTTTACAAGGTTTCTCATCATTAGTTTCATCTTGTAAAAAAAGTGTCGAATGAATACTTACCGGATTAGATTAACCAGTTAATTATTAAATTGCAATTCGAGCGGAAATCCATTCTTCTAACTCCTCAATTCCAGAGAGGATCGGTATACCATGAGCTGCCCGATCGTCACGTTGCAATCGGCCCGTTGGGTCGTAATAGATGGAAGGCTTTCCCATCTCCTTAGCAATTAATGCTGTTGATGTAAATGGCATCGAAATGACAGCTATTGCATGTTCGATAACTTGCCATGCATCAATATCTGCCTCAACCTCAACAAAAGAAGCAAGCCTCTCCAACTCTTTAATGCGATTACGATATAGCGGATGGGCAAGCTTTCCGATTTCACGCTTACGTTTCAAGACTAACTTACAGCCACCCCCTTCCACTGCTTTATAACTATCAGACAAAAACTTACAAACAATCTCCGGTGTGTAATAATCAAAATCAATATTTAGCGTGTAATAGAAAGTATCGCGCACGGGCTGAACATCAAATACTGCGATGGCTCTTGGCGGCAATACAGGTATCTCGGATGCACTGGTACTAAACCAGATCGACCCCACTACTCTAACATTTGCGTTCAAACCTACCGCCCTATATATAAAATCAGCCTGATATTCATCCCATACCAAATAATGAGGCCAATTCATGGCCTTCCAGCCATGGTGTTGAGGATAGCCATCGGGTCGCTTGAAGTTCTCGCAATTGGTTGAATAGAAATAAAGTTGGGGTTCCAAACTTGCTAGTGATTTTAATTAAGGCCCTCTGCAATGATGCTTTAACAGTGACGTCGGAAGCGCAAAACAGGTAACGCTCTGGATAT
>Ga0233433_10004688_pt1 | contig 10408 bp, 7 predicted proteins | sample SI_122_August201_5_FD_179868 | JGI IMG/M metagenome (GOLD analysis project Ga0233433, IMG submission 179868) | Seawater microbial communities from Saanich Inlet, British Columbia, Canada - SI_122_August2016_100_MG | ecosystem: Environmental > Aquatic > Marine > Inlet | place: Canada: British... | reverse complement strand
CACCGCGCTCAAACACGCGGTCCATTACAAACCCACGATCTTTAAACCATGATGCGACCTGCTCATGGGTTGCTTGTATGGTCTCAATCATCACGATCGGCCGAGACTCTTCGATTAATCGCGTCGCCCCTTTAAGAAGCTCTAGTTCCCCACCGTCAACATCTACCTTCAGGAAGTCGACTTTTCTGTCGACTACGCTATCGAGTGTGACCTGCTCAACGTCTTGGCCATACAATTTAATCGTGCCCGTTGTTCCAGCAACGAAAGCGTTGTGAATTTCTATTTCTGCGCCGTTATTTTGATCATTGTTGTAGGCCGTAGTTCTCTCAATAAACGGAATATTCATGGGGTCTGCATCGAACAGAAATAAATGTGATGGGGAGAGGTTTTTCAAAAAGTAGGCCGAATGATTCCCCATTAAAACACCCACCTCGACAATACTGTCGACCGGTTTTTCGTTCAGTAAAGATTTAGCATGGAGCAGTTCGTCCATTTCAGTAAGAAGGCCGACGCTGTGGTATGCGCTGGATTCGATCGCTTCGGCGCAATGGGTGGTTAAATCAAACTTATAGCGCAATCCATCTAACTCGAATGCGATTGGGCTGACGTTCCGCATAAGAAATTTCGATAGGCTGCGAAAATTTTCATAATTATTTTCTTGGCTAACGCCCAGTGCAGCTGAGAAAGTAATGTAGGCGTCAAGATATTCTCCACGACTCAAGTAGGCGAATCCAAGGATGCGATATCCGTCCAATAAATCTGGCGCGCTTTTTATCGCTTTGCGTGCGCTGTCGATGGCGCGGCGGGCACTTGGGTCGCGTTGATCTGCAATCCATGCGAGCTGAGCGTGAGCAAGTGTCAACTCAAGGTCTTCGTCAGCCTTAATAACGAGTCCGTCAATGATAAGGTCGAGAAGGCTAAGTAGGCGCCTGTCGATACTTCCGACGCGAAAGAGTTTTAGCGCTGACTGTCTGGCATCATCTGAAGATGGATCGAGGGTGTTAAGCCTCTGCAGCAAGTTGTTCACCGCTTTGACTTGCTCGCCTTGGCTAAGGAGCAGGTCAAACTCTTCGAGTGGTTTCATTCTGTCCGCGCATTCTATTCAACAGGATTGCATCCTAGGTCGTGACAATGTTTTGGTCTACGGGGTCGACCACCGGGTCGGGCTGGTTTAGCGCTGACGGTGCAGACAGCTGGGTGTTGGGCCCGCCCACCTGCTGCCAGTTTACGCGGTTAAATTTGGGTGATCGGCTGTTTGGCCAACGCGTCCTCGGTCAAGGAGTAGCGCGAAAGGCAATAACAGCTCACGGCCATCGTGACTGTCGGGACGAGCATCGCGATATCGATCGCCATCAACGCCTGCGCCGACTGTTCGACACGCACACCGCCTTGCGCTTCGACCCAGCCTAGAGCGCCGAGTAGTAAGCCTAGACTCGCCGGGCCAAAAGCGAACGAGAATTTCTCGACGGTGGTATAGACACCGGAAAAAATTCCTTCACGGCGCAAACCCGTGCGGCGGAAATCGTTTTCAATTGTGTCTGGCAATAGAGATTGTCCGATGAGTAGCAAGCCGCCAGCTCCAACGCCCGTGACCAGAGCACGCACGTTGATATACCAGTCCGGATCACTCGCGGTACCGACGACCCAGGATGCCGAGGCGACGGCAAAAATCACGGATGTCACGTAGTAGCACGCGGTCTTCCCATATTTGCGACTTAAGGAGACCCACATTGGCTGTGACGCGATGACTGCTCCCGCTTGGAACAAGTAGTAGGTGCCGAGATAAACGTAAGAAACATCAAGGATGCGTGTGAACAGCAAGGGCAGTGCGGCGATAAAAATTGAGAAACCGAAGAGCTGAGTAAATTTTACCATCAGCAAAACAAAGAACGGTTTGTTCTCGAGGGCGAGCCGTACTTGATCTCGAAAGGTATAGCTGTGGTTAGTAACATTAACCGTGAACTTCGCGTCGTGTGTGGTCCAGAAACAAAGCGCACAGATGGCAATGATTGCGACGCCGACCACAATGCCCATCACGGAATGGCCGAATAACCCACCGCCGTAGTGCGCGATTATGACGGGTCCCAACACTGATGACAGAAGTTGTCCACCGGCAATTCCCGTGACGCGGAATGACATCAACGCCGTTCGCTCGTGATAGCTATCAGTCATCTCGGCGGGCATGGCCAAGTAGGGAACATTGAAAACAGTGTAGGCCGTGGCATTCAAGAGAAGCGCAACAAAGATGTATAAAATTAAGCTGTTCTGACTATCAAAAGACGGCACAGTGAAAATCATTGCGAATGAGACGCCAGCGAGAATGCCGCCAAGCATTAGATAAGGTCGCCGCCGGCCCCAGCGGCTTCTGGTGCGGTCGCTGAGCACACCAATCAACGGATCGGTAACCGCGTCGTAGATCTTGGATACCAGGATAAGGGCGCCGGCCGTTACTGCGGGAATGCCCACGAATTCGATGAGAAAGGTTAGAAATAGTAAACTGATCGCGTTGAACATCGCCGACATGGGCAAGCTGCCCAGGCCCCAGCCCATGCGAAGCCGTAACGACATAGAATTCACCGGTTGGATGACATCAGCCATAGTTTTGATCCAGTTGTGATTGATGCCGGTCAATCGGAAAGAAAGTCGGGGTCAACGTTGGACGCGTAATATTTTTGAAGGTGTAGCATAGGGGCTGCGGGCGCTTCCACATAGTGGCAGATCAGCCAGCGGTCATCTCGTTTGCGAAACAAAGCTGTGACCCGACTATCAATCCCGAATAGATGGTCAAATCCCTTGATCTCTCCGTTCCAATGCATTTGGTAAAGCGCGACAGCGAGGTCGGGTGACAGAAGTTTTGCGTGAATATCCCAGGTGCGCATCGAACAGCGTACCAGTCGTGCTTGAGCGGTGGCGTAGTACGCAGCAAGTCCATCCCATCCGATGATCGGTTCCTTGATCTCTTGGGGCAAAAAATAGGGCTCTGTTTCCTCGGAATCCCATAGGTCCCGGATCGCAGGTTGATCCAGTCTGTTCCAGCAGCCGCACAGCTCTGCTAGCGTTGCCGCAATATCTTCTGTCGGTGTGCCCATGCCATGGTCCCTCGAAGGTGACGCCGCATTGTTCCATAGGTGATTTGATAACGCGAATGCCCAACAGTTGTCCTGCCGTGCCAGGTAGGAAATGATGCATGCGGCACAAGCAGAATAGGCGAGGGGCTAAGATGAAATCTTGCGACACCCTTTTGCGCGGTACCGTCATCTCAATGGATGCCAACCGCACGGCTTATCTCGACGGCTATGTCGCTGTGGACGGAGGCCGCATCGTTGGTGTGGGTTCGGCGAGCGAATGCGAGTTCGAGGGCAAGGAGACCGCTGGTGGCGATGGCCATATCGTTATTCCAGGTCTCGTTAATGTTCACGGTCATCTTGTGCAGGGTTGCATTCGCGGGATGGCTGACGGAACGACCTTCGAAGAGCGTTTGTTCGGATTTTATTATCCGATGACGGGCGCGTGCGATGAGGAACGTTCATACATCTCCGCGATGCCCCCTATTCTAGATCTCGTCCGTCGTGGTGTTACGACGACGGCAGATGACCATTTCACCCATATTCACAAGCGGTCGATTGATGGTGTTCTAAAAGCCGTTCGCGATTCGGGGATGCGCTGCCGTATGGCACGATTGATCCTCAGTGACCCAGATAATGCGCCGGACGGGTTCCGTGAAGATCTGGATGTTGGATTAGCTGAAACTGAGCGGGTCAAAGCTGAATGGGAGAACGATTTTACGACAGTCACGGCATCCACCATCGGCATTACCTATTGCACACCCGATGAGTTTAAAGAGATTTGGCAGTGGACCATGGACAATGATCGGCAGTTCGATGTCCATGCGCCATCGGTCCTTGATACACGCTACCTAAAAGAGCGCCGTGGATGGGAAGGGGGATCTTTCGAATGGATGGATCATGAAGGCATTCTTGGACCTAACGTCATCGCCGCCCACGCCCAAACCTTACAGCCTGGAGAGGCTGACCTCATTAGTCAATGTGGTGCGCATATTGCTCTGGTGCCAGATATGGAACAGGTGCTCGGGTTGGTGGAGTTTGACTCCCGAAAGTTTCTTGATGCGGGCGTGACCTGTGGCATTGGGTTGGATGGCCCTGTTGTCGCGTACGGCCATGATTTATGGACCGCTCTACGCGCCTTTCTCATTGCTCAACGCTTGGGTGACCAGCACCGCAAGCAGATGAGCGATTCGGATGAGCAATGGACGGGATACGAAATGTTGTTCGGAAGTGCGGAGCTGGCTCTAGAGCTCGCGACCATTGGCGGGGCCAAGGCTCTGAATATGGATGACAAGATCGGCTCACTCGAAGTCGGGAAGGACGCCGACATCGTGCTGATCGATCGCCGCGGCGAGACCCAGTTGTCTCCTCCCGCGGCGTTGATCCCAAATCTCATTTATGGCAATGGCCCGTCGCCCGATGCGGTGGCACGGGTCATGGTGCGCGGAAAAACACTGGTCGAGAATGGCGAGCACGTATCGTTGGATCGGCATGATGCGGTCCGCAAGTCTGACGCCTTACAGGAAACGCTGCTCGATGAGGTTGATGCCCGAAAGTTTGTCCGTATGCGTTCACCGTATACATGGGTCGACGGCTAAGAGGCTTGGGGGTAGAAGTGGGCCTATAATTACTGCCTACCCTAGGAAGTCTCTCCATGGCCCTAAAACGTAACCCACTCAAACTCAACGCGCTTCAATTGAAAACGCTAACTATTGTCCAAGCGTTAACCGCGCCTGACGAGCCCGATGGGACAGTCAGCGGTGACCGCGCGATACCAATGCTACCACCGGCTCACGGCAATCACTTTCACGTCGGGCCGCACCTGGTTAGTGGCAGTGATGCGACGGGGTTGCATAACCCTGCGGTCTGGGCGGCGCTCAATCGCAAAGGATTGGTCGAGGGGTCTCCGCCAGGACATGCTGTTTTAACCAGCGCTGGCGCAGACTATGAAACGGGCCTTGCTGAAAAAATTCTCCATTCCCACGATCACTAAGCCTTTAGCCTTATTTATGTCGGGGTTGTTCGTCACCATGAGGCTCGCACTGGACGTGCGTGATGAATTGTTGGGGTCCTTTAAAGTGAAGCGCGCAAGCCTATCGTTGATAGCCGCTCTCGTCGTCTTGATCGGTCAAGGGGGTCAAGCCCTTGTAGCTGAAGACAGGGTTTTACGCATTGCCGTGGAGGCTCGACCACCGACATATGGCAATCCGTATACCCAGGCGATGCCGAGTATTTTGCATACGCTGTTTCCGGTGTTCGATGCTTTGACCCAGCTTGGCGATAATGGTCAGGTTCTTCCAAACTTGGCTGAGTCCCACGAGCGCCTTGATGACCTGACCTGGCGGTTTATTCTTCGCTCCGATGTAACGTTTGCCAATGGCGAGCCGTTTAGCGCGGCGGCCTTCAAGCGAAATTTAGACTACCTATTAAGCGATGAAGGCCAGGCCACCTACGCGTCTTCTCTTATCCCAACGGTGAGCCGGGTCGAGGTGGAAGATGAATTTTCTCTTCTTATCGTGACCAAAACACGCGACGCAATTTTACCGCGCCGCATGAGCACCATTGTCGCTGTTGCGCCAGACGCCTGGGCTGACCTTGGGCCGTCCGAGTTTGGGCTCTCGCCTGTTGGTACGGGGCCTTATCAAATTGTTGATTGGGGCGAGTCAGACGGCGTCTTGGACTATGAGGCGTTCGCGGAAAATTGGCGTGGTGCACCTCATATTCCACGTGTTGAAGCCTATATACAGGCGGAAGGCGTGGCGCGCAGCCAGGCACTGTTGTCGGGCCAAATCGACATGGCCATGAACGCTGGCATCGATGAGTTGGACTATCTGGACTCGCTCGGTATGACTATTAAATCGGTGGTGACGCCGGTGGTCGGATCGCTCGCTTTTTCCAATCAAGATCCTAGTTCCCCTTTCTCGGACGTGCGTGTGCGGCGGGCTTTTAACTACGCCATTGATCGTGAGGGGATCGCCAAGTTTATCTTTGCTGGCCTTGTTGAGCCGACTGGCCAGGGCACGATCTCCGGGGTCTATGGTCATAACCCCGATGTGGAGTCTTATCCCTACGATCCAGACCGTGCGCGGGGCTTGCTTGCTGATGCCGGCTACCAAGATGGCTTGGCGCTAAGTGCGCGAGTCACGCCCGGGCCTCCGGTGTTGAGTATTTTGTATCAAAAAGTCGCACAAGATTTGGCGGCCATTGGGGTGCGGTTGGACATTCAATTTGCCCAAGGCCCGAGCTGGGTGCAGATGTGGTTTTCAGGTGACTGGAAGGGTGCAGATTTACTCTCGTCCGCTTGGTCCAACACGACGTTCATGGATGCCGCGCGCGGGTTTGAAACCTATTCCTGTTTGAGGCCCAACCCGTTTTTTTGCGAGCCAGGAATCACAAAAGCGATAGAGGCGGTCTCTGGGGAGTTCGATGCCGACGTGCGCCTCGCGCTGCTTAAAGATATCTCTAAACGCATGCATGATTTGGCGCCGGTCATTTATCTGTTTCCGACCACTAACAATCTTGTCTATACGTCAGAAATAACGGGCCTTGAGTTTATTGGTATTCGCGCCCAGCTCGAAAGTTTGCGTTTCACCGTCAAATAAAAAGGGCGACCCGAAGGTCGCCCTTTTAAATTAGAATGTCGAAGCGATTTATTTGGCCATCGCTTCCTGCTGTACGGCTGTGCCGCTGGCCTGCTCTGTCGTCCACTCCCACGGATACTGTTTCTTTTCGGGGGCGCGGATCACCAGGAACGGTGCCGGTGTCGCTGTTGCGGTCATGAAGGCCCAAGTCTTCTTGGCGAACTCGGGGTCATTGATATCCAGAACCATTTCGGGCAGATCGACATAGGGGTCGGTGCCTTCTTCACAGACGGTGATGTTCTGGACATGAAAAACCTTGCCGGGCTCGTCGGGCAGTGTCATGCGGAAATTGAACGGATACCAACCATTGGCCGGAACGACTTTGACCGGGTTCTTCCAAATGATTTCTCCAACAACTTCGTTAATCGCGCGACCATGAGCCATGACTGGTGTTTCCAGCTTGCGCATTTTGTATTCAATATCCCAAGCCGGGTCGAAGGCGGCCTTGGCATCGGTCACCCCATCGGGAACTTTAATACGAAGGCCAACAACCGGGCTGCCGTGGCAGCCGTGGTTGACACTCAAGACCATGGGTGTCGAGTAACCGGCATAGCCCTCTTTAAGGTTGAGCGCGTTGTGCGCGCTGACCGGCGCGGATGCACCAAAGCTGAGGCCTAGAACGGCGGCGGTTGTGAACAGAACTTTTTTGAACATCTAACACTCTCCCTGAAGGCGGTATGAAGGTTTGAATTTCGAAATGGTGTGTGTTTCACGAGATTTTCAATTCCGTGCCCAAATTATAGCATTTCCGCCACAATCCATCGAGTCCCTTTGACTCAAAGCGAATAGCCTAACGCGGGGCACTATGGTATCCGGTCCGCCTTATGTTGACCTTGCAAGATATTACAGTGCGTTTGGGCGGAAATGTCATTCTGGATCGCGCATCCGCGGCGTTGCCCTCTAGGAGTCGCGTTGGGCTGGTTGGGCGCAATGGGGCTGGAAAATCGACCCTGTTGAAGGTCATGACCGGTCAAATCGAGTCCGATGGCGGAACCTTTAAGGTCCCGAATAATACGCGCATCGGATATCTCGCCCAGGACGCGCCCGGCGGCTCAGCGACGCCGATCGAGACCGTGCTCGCCGCTGATCAGGAACGCCTGGCGCTCCTAAAAGAAGCAGATACGGCGGAAGACCCGCATCGCATCGCGGATATTCATGACCGCCTCACCCTTATCGATGCCCATGGCGCGCCAGCGCGGGCGGCCCGTATTCTTGCTGGATTGGGTTTCGATGAAGAAACCCAGAACCAAGCGATGGATTCATTCTCTGGTGGGTGGCGTATGCGTGTCGCGCTCGGTGCCCTGTTATTCTCAGAGCCTGATCTGTTGCTTCTCGATGAGCCCTCGAACCATTTGGATCTCGAGGCCGAACTGTGGCTTGAATCGTTTTTAAAGACCTATCCGGCAATGCTTGTCGTCGTTAGCCATGAACGGGATCTTTTGAACACCGTTGTCGATCACATTCTCCATGTGCAAAGCGGCCGAGCGACTCTGTACCCGGGCAATTACGATGCCTTCGAACGGCAGCGGCGGGAGCGTCAGGCGCAGGTTGAAGCGATGCGGGTTAAGCAAGATAGCAAGCGCAAAGAACTTCAGGCCTATGTCGACCGCTGGCGGTATAAGGCGCATACCGCCAAGCAAGCGCAGAGCCGGATGAAGGCGCTGGCGCGGATGGAACCGATTGCGGCGGCTGCCGAAGACCCGTCTCTAAGTTTTGATTTTCCGAGCCCCGGCGAATTGCGCCCTCCGTTGATCTCACTCGAAGATGCTGAGGTCGGGTACGTCGCCGATACGCCAGTCCTGTCTCAATTGAATTTGAGGATCGACCCTGACGATCGCATCGCTTTCGTCGGACGTAATGGCAACGGTAAAACCACACTGGCGCGTCTGTTGGCGGGGCATCTGAAACCGTTCCACGGCGAAGTCGGTGTCAGCACCAAATTACGGGTTGGGTATTTTGCCCAGCATCAGATCGAAGACCTGGTGACGGATCAAACAGCAATCCAGCATATGGCGCGGGTGATGCCCGACGCTAAGCCCGGCGCGGTTCGGTCACAGTTGGGCCGTTTTGGATTTTCAGGCGATATGGCGAACCGCGCGGTCGGTGGGTTGTCGGGCGGGGAACGCGCGCGTCTGGCGCTCGCCCTTATTACGCGCGACGCCCCTCACATTCTCTTGCTCGATGAGCCAACCAACCACCTTGATGTCGACGCCCGGGAAGCGTTGGTCCAAGCGCTGAACGCGTATAGTGGTGCGGTCATTATCGTCAGTCACGATCGGCACCTCCTTGAACTGACTGCGGACCGCCTCGTGTATGTGGCAGACGGCACCGCCAAGGAATTTCCCGGCACGCTTGATGATTATCAGGATTTAGTAATGGGACGAGGGCCAGCCATTGCGAAATCGTCAGACTCCGTGGTGTCCGATAACAGGGCGGGTAAGTCGTCTAATAAGAAAGAGCAACGTCGGGCTGCCGCCCAACAGCGCGAACAAAACAAGAGTTTGCGGCAGGCCGTCACGAAAGCGGAGGCGGAAATGTCCAAGCTGTCTGATCAACGTTCGGCCATCGATCAGGCATTGTTTAAACCGACTGAGGCCAGTGGTCCGTTTAAAGACAAGCCGACGTCCGATTTGATGAAAATTCGCGCTGATGTTGACCGCGATTTGGTTGGGGCTGAGGCCCGCTGGCTCAAAGCCAGTGAGGCGTTAGAGCAGGCAGGGTCGCCGTAAAAATCCGTCGGTAAATCAAGCAACGGTTGACCTTTGCGGCCGATTAGCCCTCACTCTATGCAAATATAATAAGTGAGTTGGGGTATTTCATGGCGACGATCCAGATTGTCTATTGGTTGGCGATACTAGGGGTCTTCTCAGTCCTGTATTGGCTTGGGGCCAAGAAGGGCGTCACCTTATGGGTGCGCGTTTTAACGGCGCTTGCCGTTGGAATTATTGCCGGCTTTTTGTTTGGTGATGCGGTCGAGTCCACCAAATGGATCGGCGATCTGTTTGTGCGCCTTATTCGGATGCTTGTTGTACCGATCATTTTCACCACCTTGGTCGCTGGGCTTCTGTCCATGGGTGACCCCAAGAAACTTGGATCGATCGGTGGCAAAGCGGTCATTCTTTACATGCTGACGACAGCCGTCGCGATTTGCATCGGGCTGTTTCTCGGCGTTGTTTTTCAGCCTGGTGTGGGCATCGAATTGGCAGCGGTCTCGTCTCAGAGCGTACAACCGGCAGCTGACGTTGTTGATCGCTTCCTCGGCATCATTCCGACAAACCCTGTCGCCGCACTTGCTGAAGGTGATGTGCTCGCGATCATCGTGTTCTCTCTTCTGTTTGGTACCGGCATTGTTTTAGCGGGTGACAAAGGTCGCCCGGTCGGTGACGCGATTGCGTCTGCAGCTGAAGCGATGCTCAAGGTCGCTCACATTGTTATGGAGCTGGCGCCCTACGGTGTGTTCGCTTTGGTCGCCTGGGTGGCGGGCACTATGGGGACAGAAACCATCCTTAAACTGCTCACGCTGGTCGTGATCGTTTACGTGGCCTGCGTCATTCATGCTGGACTGGTTTATGGCGGCTTGATCAAATTTATCTTCAAGTTGCCGGCGGTTCGGTTCTTCCGCGGCATTATTGATGCTCAGGCCGTTGCATACTCAACGGCATCCAGCTCGGCGACACTGCCGGTAACGCTGACCTGCGTTGA
>Ga0233433_10004685_pt1 | contig 10416 bp, 9 predicted proteins | sample SI_122_August201_5_FD_179868 | JGI IMG/M metagenome (GOLD analysis project Ga0233433, IMG submission 179868) | Seawater microbial communities from Saanich Inlet, British Columbia, Canada - SI_122_August2016_100_MG | ecosystem: Environmental > Aquatic > Marine > Inlet | place: Canada: British... | reverse complement strand
GCCAGCTGGTTTATGGAGTTTTTTAGGTGGGTTGCGGTAGTGATGTTTATCGCTATGGGCGTTCTTATGATCTGGCATGCCGATAGAGAGTTATCGGAAAACTCTAGTCTGACTCGCCCAGGAATGTGGTCTGGGTTCATCGTAGGAGTGGTGGTGATAATGTCTAACCCTAAGGCTGTTCTATTCTACATGGGCGTGCTTCCAGGATTTTTTGATCTGACACGGGTAACATGGCCTGACATTGTAGTGATTTGTATAGTTGGCTTTCTTGTTCCGCTTTTAGGGAATCTCGCGTTAGCTTTTTTTGTGGATCGAGTAAGATCGTTGCTTAGGGCACCTGGTACGATACGCCGAATAAATTTATTCTCAGGATGGTTGCTAATCGGAGTAGGTGTCTTAATTAGCGTTAATTAAATTTTTCTTCAAAAAACTAATTCTTTTCGATTACTAAATCACTAGATTGTGTCGATCTTACGTTCACATTTATTAATGGTAGTTATAATGAAATACTTGGGAGTGTGATATGGTTGTTGGATTAATTAGTGTTACCTTTTTTTTAATTTTTATTTTTGCAATAACAACTATTAGAGCAAACAGATTAAAAAGTATGAGGAAGCCTGAAAAGACAGTAGGGCGATGGGAACGTATAGAAAGCAAAGTTTATTTTGTAATTTTCATAGTAGCTATTTTATTCATTATATTTAGAGTTGTTTTTTATTAACATAAATCAAATAGCCAACTAAATTTTCTTTTTGTTATAAACCCATCTCTCCGTAGTAAGTAGTTCTAAAGAATGATATATTTTTTTAAGGAGTATAAAAATGACTGATCACAATTATGAATCTGGCCGCCTTAACCTTCCGTTCGTTGGTATTTCCACATTTGCAAAAAAAACTTATCAAGGTGATTGGGATAACATTGAAGCTGATGTTGCCATTTTGGGCGCCCCTTACGACTTTGGGACCCAATTCAGAGCGGGTGCAAGGTTTGGACCGCGAGGAGTAAGAGAAGCCTCAACTCTTTTTTCATTTGGGCACGGCGGTGCTTATGATCACGAAGATGATGCAACCTACTTAGATGAGGATGTAAGGATAGTAGATATTGGTGATGCTGATATTATTCATACTGATACAGAACAGTCACATAAGAATATTCAATATGGCGTAAAAAAAATACTCGACTCTAAAGCGCTTCCCGTTGTTATTGGCGGGGATCATTCTGTTAATATACCAATTATTAATGCATTTAGTGATGAAGCTCCTTTTCATATTATTCAGATAGATGCGCATTTAGATTTTGTCGATATTCGGCATGGTGTCAAATACGGCCACGGTAACCCAATGAGAAGAGCGATAGAGAAATCTTATGTGACTGGGTTGACACAAATTGGGATTAGAAATGTTTCATCAACAGCGAGAGAAGGCTACGTCGATGCACGAACAATGGGATCCGATATTATCTCTGTTAGACAGCAAAGAAAGCTAGGTGCAATAAAAACAATTGAACGAATTTCTGGTAACAAAAAAGTATATGTAACAATAGATATAGATGCTTTTTGTCCATCAATCGCATCTGGCACAGGAACACCAAGTCATGGAGGGTTTTTGTATTACGAAGTTTTAGAGATGCTTCAAGAAATAAGTAAAAAACATGAAGTAATAGGAGTAGATCTGGTGGAAGTGGCACCAGACTACGATCAAAGTGGATCTACATCGATTCTGGCAGCTCAATTATTAATGAATTTTATTGGTTTTATTTTTCATAATAAATAATAAATTTACTTTGAAATTATAAAATAGGAAGTTAATTCTAAAGAAACAAACTTTAAAATTTATATGAGTAGGAATAGTTTGATGAATAGGTTGCTAGGAAAGCGAGTTTTAATAACAGCTGCTGGGCAAGGGATGGGACGCGCAGCTGCTATGGCTATGGCGGCTGAAGGTGCTAAGGTTTTTGCAACCGATATAAATGTAACTGGATTGGAGACCTTGTCTCAGGAAAATAATGAAATTGAAACTTTTCAGTTAGACGTTTTGGATCCAGTTGCAATTGCCAACGCTCCCAAAAAGACGGGAGCTTTGACTACGTTGTTTAACTGTGCCGGGTTTGTACACAATGGAACCATCATGGATATGTCTGAAGATGACTGGGACTTTTCTTTTACATTAAATGTTAGATCGCAATTCCGTCTAATTCAGGCCTATTTGCCGGGTATGTTGTCAAAAAAAGAGGGGTCTATTATTAATATGGCTTCAGTAGCGTCATCTATAAAGGGAGCACCAAACCGATGTCTTTATGGGTCTACAAAGGCTGCCATTCTTGGACTAACACGCGCTGTAGCTGCGGATTATGTAGGTGAAGGTATAAGATGCAATGCGCTTTGCCCAGGTACAATCATGACACCTTCGCTAGAGGAGCGAATGCGTGCAACTGGAGATTATGAAAACGCAAAGTTAGAATTTTTGGCGCGTCAGCCAATTGGTAGGTTTGCAACATCAGATGAAGTCACCGGTATTCTTATTCACCTTGCAAGTGACGAGTCAAAGTTTACGACTGGTACCTTTCAGATCGTTGATGGTGGATGGAGCCTTTAGTTAAAAGAAAAAACCTTTACCGCCAAGGTTTATGAATTCTTCACTATACCCAATGAGTGACTTATTAACTGATATTCAGAGAGTGATCTTTCGCATAAATCTGGATAATTGGTTAAAAAGATATTATGTGTCACAATTATACTATCCCATCACTTAGTAAGCTAGGATAAAATTGGATAATAAAAACAAAATTGGTTTCATTGGGGCCGGCATCATGGGTCAAGGTATGGTCCAGAACCTACTTGAGGCCGGTCATGAAGTTAATGTCATTGCGCATAGAAATCGACGACCTATCGAAGAGCTTGTAGCATTGGGCGCAAAAGAAATGATGTCCCTTTTTGATATGGCAAGTTGTTGTAACATATTCATTCTATGTCTACCAAGTTCACAAGCTGTAATGTCAGTTTGTGATGTCTTATTTTCCATAGCACTACCAAAGACTATAATAATTGACTGTACGACTAATGAATTAATTACTGTAAAAGAGTTGGCTAGACAGGCAAAAGCAGCAAAATTACGATATGTGGAGGCACCCCTTACGGGTGGTCAACAACAATCTAGAGAAGCTATGTTGGGAGCTATAGTGGGGTGTGATGTAGAAGATTTTGCAATGGTTAGTAATATTCTAAAGCCATGCTGTGCGCATATTGAGCGACTTGGTGAATTAGGGATGGGGGCAACGACAAAACTCATATCCAACTTTTTAGCACTTGGTACTGCAACTCTAGTCGTTGAGGCGATGAAGGCAGCAAATAACCTTGGGGTTGATTGGAAGAAATTTTATAAACTCGCTTCCCAAGGGTCTGGACATTCAATGAGCCTTGATAGGATAGCCCCTAAAGCAATCTCAGGCTCGCATGACGGTTATGTCTTCACAATTGCTAACACAGTTAAGGATATGGAGTATATCTCAGATCTTCTAAAAGACCAGCCTGATGCTGCTGCCATTACAGAGGTATTTTTAAGAATTTATAAAAATGCCGTAAATGATGGCATGCGAGATGAGCTCATAAGCGCCCGGCTTGAAATTGGCAGTTGATTTGTTCTGTGCTTGTTGTGTGATTCTTATCCTGTGACGAGAGCTCTTGCGATCTGCACATTTGAAAGAAGTCTATTTAAACTGCGAGTTGCCAGCCCTTGGCGTAATCGTAATGCATCTGCACTTCTAGTTTCCCCTGCAAGATTACGGATTGCCTCGAGGCTAGGCCATTTTGGTAATGGCAGCGCTGGGTCATGACTGTGTTGGTCGCCATAGGTGTAATCCAAAGGTACAAGCTGCCGAGATACTAGCATAAGAGTCCGGTCTCGTTTTAAGTAGGCCTCAGGGCTTTCGAGCCGCTGTTCTTGAAAACTCACCATTTCTTTGTACAATCCTTCAACTTCAGTATGCAAAGCACTCAATGAGAGATCACACTCTGATGACAATTGGATTTCAGCTATATTAGAAAGTAAATCTGCTACTTGTGCTGCAATGTTCAGTGGCAGGTATGGATCGGAAACTAGATGGGCCAATGCATGTGCATAAATTTGCGTATCACGCAAAAGGAATGCCGGGTTAATACGTTCAATTTTGTCATAAGGAGTGTGCCACCACCATCCTAAGGCATTACGCACTCCAACAGTCTCAGTAGGTTGACAGCTTAGGATACCAAACAGTGAAGGGATGCCAATTCCCCAAAAAGACTGGTCTGAATTACGTGCCATGCGATTGCCGTCATAATCTTGTCCTGAATGTTTCTTAATAACTTCTTGAGCAAATTCTGATAATTCAGTAGCGGCTGGTGCAGTACTAAGAAGAGAGTTACCCTCGCCGCCTGTTGAATCTACGTTTACGTGCACTGCGCAGTCGCGGTGTAGCTCATGCCAATAATTGTCAGCAAACCACGTTGACCCTGAATACCTTCCTTGTGAGTGCCCAGACCAGAAACACAAACGCAAATGACGCTTCATGGCATTTCGATTTTTTGCCATACAGCGAGTCACTTCCATCATTGTCGCATTAGCACTACCATTATCCATAACACCCTCATACCAAGTATCATGGTGTCCAGAAAATAGTATGTAAGGTGCATCTTTAAGAGCATTTTTTGCTTCGAGATCAGCAATTAAAATTGGAGTGTTTCGCCACCCTGTGTCGACCTTGGCGTGGATGGTAGCTGGTAGGTCAGGTGTTATTGTTAGTTGCTCTCGTATTATTTTACCGTCTTCATCTGATATAGTCACAGCAGATGAAGTTGGAAGGTTTTTTACTGTCTCAGAATCAGGGTTTCCCCAAACTGGAGAAAGACACATTTCATGAAGGTACTCATGTGGGCTAATGTGAATTTGTCCTACTGCGCCTGCGTGCCGACAACGTTTTGCCATTTCTGGGGTCGCCATGCCGTCAATTAGAACAATCTGGTCGCGTACATCTGTAGCATCAAAGGTTTCTTGAGATGCTGAGCCGAGGTCAATAATTTTGCGTGTCAGACCAGCTTCAGATGTGGGTAAGGCCATTGAGTGAGTAATTGCCTTAAATCGTTTTCCATTAAAATCTAAGTGAGCTGCTTCTGGCAGACTTATGAAGGCATCGTGGTAGAGTAAGGTCGTTTTTAAACCGTAGCTATTTAGGACACCGCGTATATAGTTTAAGCTTTGTGCTTCCTCTGTAGTCCCGGCCAGTTTTTTCCAGCGAGAAAATTCTTGCAGATGCTCCATCATCTGGTCTGTTGAAATCTCTGAGATCAAATTGTTCAAAAACTTTGTATCAACTTTCATTGTAAGGCTCCATTTAAAGTTGCAATTTGCAAGTTGCAAAATAGAAAATTATCTAACAAATGTTCATTTAATAAAAATTATAATCAATATAGTAAAACCCAGCAGTAATGAATTGAACTCTTCTCTTTTTTGACCAAACGAACTCTTCATTTTAGTTTTACCTTTCACAAGTTATTTATAAATTTACTATGTAGCAATAGGTATTGTTATTAGATTCTCTACGAGGCTCTGCTTCTGACAAAGATCTAAAGCAATAAAGACTTAACTTAATGATGTTGTAAAAAGTGATTATGGTAAAGAGACTAAAGCCAGGTTTGTTTGTTGTAATAAGGAAATTAGTTGTCAAAGTAGTTGCAATATGTGTACTGATACGATGCAAAAAATATTCTAGTTGAACTTTGACATACTTTGAAAATTATAAAATCTTGAGCCTTTCTTTCTACAACCTGGAATCCATCATATGACCATCACACACCTTATTACTCATTCTGGTGGCTTTCATGCAGACGAGTTGTTGTCTTCTGCAGTACTCACGCGGTTATTTCCTGCAGCACAGTTGCTACGCAGTCGTGATCAGTTATGGCTCACTCCGGGATCTGATAAAATTATTTATGATGTAGGGGGAGTGTACGATGTTGAGGCACAGGTTTTCGATCACCATCAGCGTAATGGCCCACTTCGTAAAGATGGTCATCCGTTTAGCTCTTTCGGTCTCATTTGGGCCCACTACGGACAAGATTATTTAGCAGCAATTAGTATTCCTGATGAGGACATCGAGGCCATCCACGCCAAGTTTGATATAGAATTTGTTATGCCTATTGATTTACTCGACAACGGAGCGATTGAACCATCTGTGGCCGGGCCACTTGCGAACTTGACTTTGCCAGCTCTCTTAGAAAGCTTGAAGCCAGTATTTGATGACACGTCATCAACTGCTAATGACGATGCATTTTTTGTAGCGTTGCCCATCGTGCGTCGTTTTATTGAGGCGATACTTAGTGGTTTTGCGGCGGAAGCACGCGCCCTGGGGATTGTGAAAGAGGCAATTGATAAAGCTGGTACATCACAAATACTAGAGCTTCCGACAGGTATGCCCTATAGCTCTATTCTTGATGACGTGAGGGCTGATCATATACTGTTTGTTATTCATCCACGTGGAAATGATTGGACACTTAATGGTATTAAACTGTCAAAGTATACTTTCGATCAACGTGCCGATTTACCAGCTTCTTGGGCTGGTTTGACAGGTAGTGCACTCGAAGTTGTAACTGGTGTCAAAGGTGCAAAATTTTGTCATAATGCTCGTTTTATTGCTGTTGCAAGCACACGTGAGGCAATTTTAGAGATGGCTTATAAAGCAGTTCAAGTCGTTCAATAATAAAAGTTAATTTAACACATTAATTCTCAATAACACTGCGTACGCGTATAATTATTTTTTGGGCTTTACGGTGAGTTATGAAAGACGATTGCAAACTTGACAAGATCAAAGGCTACTGCCACTGAGGCTTTCTCTCGCTTACTATAGTTCAGCATTTTATAAAGGATATTTGGTATATGGAAAACCTACGTGGTATTACTTTTATGCTTCTTGCGATGGGAGGGTTTGCAATTGAAGATGGACTTATTAAAAGTTTAACTAAAGATATTCCTGTATCACAAATCCTTATTTTACTTGGCACTGGTGGAGTCATTATGTTTGCTAGTCTTGCCTTTTTAAAGGGCGAAAGCTTTTACTCGCCACAAATGCACAGCAAAGCATTTGTAGTTCGTTTCGTGTCTGATATTTTGTCACCCTTATTTTTTCTTCCAGCGATCGCGTTGATACCACTTTCCACAGCGTCCTCTATATTACAGGCTATCCCAATTTTAGTTACTATGGGGGCCGCATTAGTTCTTGGCCAAAAAGTTGGATGGAGGAGATGGAGCGCAATTTCAATCGGTTTTTTTGGTGTGCTGCTTATTGTTAGGCCAGGTATGGCCGGTTTTGACCCGGCATCAATATTAGCGATTCTGGGAGCAGTATTTCTAGCTTCTAGAGATCTTGCTACGCGTGTGATGCCTTCGGGTTTGTCAACAATTATATTAACTACTTATGCTTTTGGGGCGAGCATCATTGCAGGCATTTTTCTTATACCCTTCTTTGAGCCATTACTCTGGCCAACGCCAACACAATGGGTTTGGCTTTTAATACTTACCGTACTTGGTGGTTTGTCCTATGCGGCAATCGTAATTGCTACCCGTGCGGGGGACGTTGCGGTGATTGCACCATTTCGTTATTCACGTTTGATATTTTCATTGATGATAGCAGTTTTATTTCTAGGAGAACGTCCTGACTGGCAAACATTATGTGGCGCTACAATTATAATTTTTGCGGGACTTTACACCTTTTGGCGCGAACGGATTAAATTTCGTCAATGATAAATTGGGTTTTGTATTTTAAATTTTATCGAATTTCTGGGTAAATTTTTTAAACTTTTAGAGCTTTCTATTTAGTAGTTCCAAGTTGTTTAAATAATAATGAAACATTACTTTCTTTAGGTAAATTTTGTGCCTTTTCTAAGAAAGAGTTCGCCCATTTATCGCCAAGAACTGGTGTGGTAAGGAAACGAAATTTATCCCAAATTAATGTATCAGAGACTTTACTTTCTGGATCGCCTTGCGCTTCAGTTTTGTCTGAAGATAAAATCTTTCCATCTTCTAGAAACAAATGTACGCGAGCAAACCTCTGAGCTGGAAAAGCAGAGTTAAATTCATCAGTTTCAGAAATTTCAACTAGTTTGCTCAAATTTAAGGCGTCCTTATCAGTAAGACCATTAGCAGTAATATGGCTCACGTTAATTGTTCCATGTATTAACGCTACGGCTACAGAAAATGGTAACGAATATTGAGCTTGTTCAGTATTTGTAGGAATAACATTCAACCGCTTTGCCTCATGAAAGCTTTCAACCTTAATTTTTGTAATTTGGTCTGCTGTTACGTCATGATGTCGGGTCAAAGAAATTATAGCTTCAGCAGCAGGCTGGGCCCAACGGCATACTGGATAAAGTTTAATATATTGTTGTTCGACATACCAATTCTGACCTAAATCAATCCAAAATCTATTTAATTCAGGATCTTCCATAGTAATGGCAGGTGCTCCTGTGAAGCCATCTTGAGCTAGATATCCGGCTGAAACACCTGCCATTGCGCCCCAACCTGATCCGTCCTTTACCATCGTTGGGGCATCAATACATCTCATCATCTGACTTCGAGGCCCATGATACTCTGCAATGCCAATAGCTTCACGAGTTTGCGCCTTAGTTAATCCCAACTGACGAGAGGTCAAAGCTGACGTGGCAAGTGCAATCCAAGCACCTGAAGTATGATAATCACAGGCACTCGAATGTAACGCAATACCAGCCCGAGTTCCAATTTCATAACCTATAACAATTGAAGTAAGTAATTCGTGCGGATCATCTACTCCCTCAGCTTCCATTACAGCAATCAAACCGGGTAAAACACCACATCCCACGTGACCTTTGGTCAACTTATGACCATCGTGTGCATCAAGTGAGTCTATCGTCATTCCATTGGCCAATGCTGCCCCTGCCGCACTTACTTTCCGCCCATCTTGCCAAAGCGTTGAACTATTTCCACCAAACTGGCGAACAGCATGAGCGTGGATGATTTGTGAAAGTTCGGTTTCAGATCCTCCAACAGCAACTCCAAGGGTATCAACAAAGCAGCGAATAGCTTCATGGACAACTGTGGAGGGCAGATTGTCGAAAGTAGTATCATGAATAAAATCTAGAGAGGTCATAATTCAAAAAAAGGCGCAGCGTCTATATTAATTAAGTCACTCATTTTATGATTTGATCATAAGCGAGGGTAACTACAACATTAGAGTCTTTAACTTGAGATTCAAAAGCCATTATTCTATCCCCATCGTGGTTACGGTATTATATGAGCGTATTGTGAATCTGATAAGTTGAAAAGCATTTTTTTTGGGTTTAAGCCTTATAAACACAAACGCCACGTCGCCAAGTTTGCTCAACTTTAATCTGCTCTATGATATCAATATCACGGTCATTTAAATGATTTCTGGGCGGTGGACGCTCGTCCAAATTCTAGATGAAATTCATCTAGCTGCGGCGGAGTAATGCCGGCTGTTTGTAGTTGTACATGAGCCTGTCCACGATGGTGGATCTGATGTTGAAATAGATGTAGCAGAATCGCTGTGACGGTTTCTTCCATTGACTCAACATTGCGGATGAACGAACGCTGCTCAACCAAAGTTTTTGATGTCGCAACTTGACAAAAGTGGATTAGTTTTGCGTCAGTTTTGGCTTGTTCTTGCATCAATTTTTTTGGGTCTTCAATGATCAAACGATCAAACACTGCGACGCCAGCGCCGCCCATAAATAGTGCATCTATATAATAGAGGTCTACTTCATACGTATGGTTCATAGTGTTACAGAGTGACGAAAAGAAACCAGGTTGTTTGGCACAGAACTCTTCTTTACTTAGGCTTGTCATTGCTTGAAAAAGGGTCTGATTGGCCCAGGCGTTATTTTGTGCCATTAACAGGTATGAATGGGTCATGTGTCCAACCAACTTTCAATTAATCTTATATTAGATTTTTTAATTTGAACTTCAAAAACTATTACAACATCTTTGTTTTGATTACCTTATCGTATAAGCGTATTGGAGATCTGAAAAATTGAAAAGCAGTTTTTTTAAATAAGTTAACGGCAAAAGTAGGTGAACATCATGTCAGTTTAAAAACTATTAGAGGAGCGTGTTCACAGGGACATGCCTATTTTTTAGTAGTTTGTAATAAGTAGATATTAGGAATTTTAGGTTGATTTTATTCGCCAATGGGTGAATGTTAATATTGTGAAATGTCTTTGGAGAATAGAAACTAATGACTATGCATACGTTGAAAAAAGAAGTTCATGATCTGCGTAAGAACTATAATGAAAATGGTGTGGTTGTTATTAAAAATGTTTTAAACAACTATTGGTTAGAAGTTTTGCAAGAAGCTATCGAAATACAGGTTCAAGAGAAAAAGCGATATTTCGATAAT
>Ga0233433_10004670_pt1 | contig 10442 bp, 23 predicted proteins | sample SI_122_August201_5_FD_179868 | JGI IMG/M metagenome (GOLD analysis project Ga0233433, IMG submission 179868) | Seawater microbial communities from Saanich Inlet, British Columbia, Canada - SI_122_August2016_100_MG | ecosystem: Environmental > Aquatic > Marine > Inlet | place: Canada: British... | reverse complement strand
CTTAACTAAGTATAAAATGATTTTCTATGAATGAATAATGAAAAGAAAATTCTATTTACTTAATTTCTATTAGTTGATTCTAGTCTATTCCCGAAAGCAAAAAACGGATGGGGAGAGAAACCCCAATCTCTACCCCAACCGCTTTGCCCTTTGCTTATTCTTGGTTAAGAGAAATAAGCGTATCGTGAATCATGTGGCGAGTCTTATGGTCAAGAACTCTACCTTCTTCATCACTAGGATATTGAGAAACTACTTCCTCAAAATCAAGATTAAGAACTTCGCTAATTGATGCGAGCTTCCTGTAAATACCGATTTCACGATACTTTAGGATTGCCCATACTGCATCTACTTGAGCATCACTTGCGTCCACCAAGGACTCGTCTATTGCACTTGTTTGTTGTACTTCCATTTTATTTTATCCTTTTAGTTATGTATCTATGTTGTGATAAATTGTTATTAGAATAGCGAAACTTCTTGTTGTGAGAATGGAACATCTTCATCGTCACCGACAACATACCCTAAATCCTCAACAACCCTTGCAATCTCCCGACAAGTCAAAGATTCACCCTTGAGCCGACTTTGGATTTGCTTGAGCGTTGGTAGAACTCCAACTTCGTGCTTATTCTCGACATAATTGCGAATCATAAGGCGAACGCTATCGACTTCCCAATCAGATTCGTCCTCATTATCGTACTCGTACTCATCTTCGCAATCGTACTCATCTTCGTTTGAGCCGTAGATAGGCTTATTAGCCTCGTAGACCGCCTTATCAAGCTCTTTGCGAGAGTCGGTGATGTCTGCTACCACCTTGTACTTGCAGACCCTCAATTTCTGAAAGCCACAATCCGTTGGGACTGAAACCGCATCTTGTGGGTCAAACTCAACAAGGAGTAATTTTCCGCTATCTCCCGACCATCCGTTGGCGTAGTCATACGAACCAACATGAAGCCCAAAGGAGCAATGATTGTCCTTATTGTCATCCACGCTCCTGCGTTGAACTTCAATAGTCTCTCCTACTCCATTGAAAATTTGATGCCGTTCGTTGGTCTTGCCTTGCTTGACAATGGTATCTGCATTGCCTGTGCTTGACCAATAATCGCCTTGAACTCCCTTGTAGCCCAACACATTCCCTTCGGGGGTGATTGGAAGCGACTTGTACCCAAGAAAGGTATAAAGCTCGCTAACGGAGTTAGAAGAAGGGTTCTCCATGAGCCTACTGATGTAATTCGTGATAGGAGTCGAATCCTTCATGCCACTACGCAACATCTCCAAGAGCTTGTCTACGACAACTCCATGCAGACGATGCTGACCCTTGTAGTAAACAACTTCGTCACGGACTTCTACATCGCCCTCTACGAAATTTTCTACTGCCTTCGCAATGTCTAGCAACTCTCCAACATCCTCGTATCGTGCATCAAGCAATGCTTGTTTTACCGCAGAGAAATTTGCGTTATCTTTTCTAATTGTATAAGGCTTGCCTTCCCAAAATATGGTTATGGAATCCTCGCTCATGTTGTATGGTACTTTACTCATTTTTCAATCTTTCTTTCTTGTTCAATTTTGATTATGTATATATTATCTCATATATTGTGGTTTATGTCAAGACTTTTTTTCGTTCTCGTCAACTAATTTTATGTAATCGTCAATGTTTTTGCCGAAATCATCCTTGACCATGTTGGTGTAATAGGAAATCTCATTGGAGATATTAACCAACAGAGGGTACTTATCGCAAATTTCTTTGCAATCAGCTTCAAGCATATCGCAAGTGTACTCAATCGGAGCAATCTTATTAACATCATCTAGGAAGTGCTTCTCCGCTTCATTTAGCAACATCGCATTATACTCTGTTCCCTCTGACGCTTTCTTGCAAGCCTCAAACTGCTTGTGCAACCGAATGAGTTTATGTTGCTTGCTTAATTTCAATAAAGAGAATATATTGTCATGGCTCAGAAGATTCTGAAGATTTTGCCAATGCTTTGCTTGGTAGGAAGTTTGAATCTCCCTAGTAGCCCGAACCTTCTTAATGTCTCCAATATGCTCCTTGCAGTATTCAATAGAGATTTCCTTCATGTAATCAAAGAACTCTACCCATTCTGCCTTGTCTAACTTCTTGACATCCCTGTTGCGAACACCATAGACGATTAGGTCTTTATTATGCTCTGTAACCGCACGGACTCTTGTGTCAAGTTGTTTTAAGTTGATGTCGGGATGGTCTGTCAACCTGTATGCAGTAATAGCAAGATAAACCTTTTTCTTATTGTCTGAGAAATCAAGTTTATCTAACTTCTTATCGACATTCGTCCAATAGTCGGTATTCTTTCTGCCATAGCTATGGCTTGGCTTGTCAAACTGAAACAGAGGCACACTCGCACGGCTCTCGCCCGATGATCTCGTTCCTTGTTGCAACTTTGCCTTATCGACCTCAGATAAGCTGACTTTGTTTTTAGGTAAAATTAAGTCAAACTCCCAATCATCCTTCATGTAGTCTTTGGCACTTTGATCTTTTGCTTCAACTGCGTAAATTACCTCTATGTCCTTATTCTCATTGAATAAAGTTCTTGCTCGTAAAGATAATCCGTACTTTGGTGCATCTTGAATGACAAGCAACGCCTCCGAATGACAATTCACCCTTGAGCTTTGAGCCGTCTGCACCTTATAACCATCAGTAGCATCGCTATCATCTCTCTTGCGATACTCCTTAATAAGAAGGTTTTCGTGCATACCATAAGGTCTATCAAAAGTCAAGCTCGTAATCTTAGTTCCTTGCCAAGAGAAGCTATTCCGAAAAACATTTTGCAATGATTGTGGAATTGCGTTCATTACTTGTGCGTACTTGCATTTTGCATCCCATAAATCTTCCGCACCCGCAAGACGCTCTTTTGCTTGCTCTTCAATTTCAGACTTAACCTCCCTTAGTCGTTCAAGAATCTTGGCTTGAGTGTTTTTGTTGTACTCTAGCGACTCACGACTATGATGGAGCTTCAAATCTCCGATAGGAAAATGAGCATAGAACCCTTTCGCTTGAATTAGGTCACGCAATGCTTCCGCATCATCTCCATCGAAATTTAAGCCCGATGAATCCAATGGATAGGCTACCCTACCCATTATTGCATACGATTGACTTCCGTAATTGTAACCATTACCATAGTACCTATCGTTCTTTTGTTGGACAAAGAACCAACCCTCGCCTTCTAGTGCGTTCTCGTAAGTAGGGAAGAAATCATCTTCATCTAAACCCTTAAATTCGGGCAATTCATCCTTCGGGAAAACCTTGAAGAAAGACCTTACTTCTTCTTTGAACTTTTCTACATCGCTATCTGCAACGGCAACCTCTACGCACAACCCTGTTGGTTCTGAAGAAGGTTCTTCATTCAGCTTGGCAATCTTGGTATCGTCATCGTCATTGACATAAATATCGTATGAGGTTTTCTTTCCACCATAATACGATACACAAGTGAAATTGTTTCCATAAGAAAGTGGAGCAAACTTACCAATACCAAAAGCACCAATATAATTGTTGGAATCCCTCTTGGTTGACTTGCCGTACTTGGAGTATAATCCAAAAATATCTTCTTGCGATAAGCCACCGCCAAAATCTCTTACAGAGAAAACAGGACTGAAAGAAGATGGGACTTTTACGATTACTCGTTTCGTTTCCCCTGCTTCTAGGTTGGCATCTAATGCGTTCGCAGTAATCTCACGGATGACCGCAAGTATAGGTTTGGAATAATTGTTTCGCAAAAGCGATGCGACATAACGCATATCCTCTGCATCAATGGTGCATTTGACTTCATCAAAGTCGTGCGATTGAACTATTCGTTTAGCTTTGTCTTGTGCAATAATCATATTTTTTTTCTTTCGGGTTTTTGATTGTTATTCCATAAGTATGGCAGACTAGGCTACCTTTGTCAATACTTTTCTTTGCTTTATCGGCAAGATTCTCTCAATCAAGAAGTTACGCACTCCATAAACAATGTCCATCTGCTCTTGGCAGACCTTCGGGCTGAAGCCTTGGAAGTTGTGGAAGTCTATTGCATAACCTTCTTCGTTAGGTAAAGGTTGACCTTTTTGAACCATCACCCAATCTCCATTAGCGTCTTTCTTGTATTCCATATTCTTATGACAAGAGTAAATGTAAACGAGATTGTCAAATGATTGCCATCTGTACATTGGTCTGCCGTTGGTTGGGTGAGTCCTTGGTCGCCTATCCATTAGATTTATTTCGACATGAGGGTATTCATCCCTTGCGTTATTGAATTTTACAAAGACTCCATGAGTATATTTCTCATGGAAATCGGTTTTGTTTTTGTATGAAATTACATTTATCTCATCTTCTAAGTCTCTTGTGAGGATACTGCTTTTGAAATAAATATCTTGTGGGGAAAATAAGTCCCAATTTATTCTTGCGTAGTTGAAGTACATGGTGTTTTCTTTCGTTTATAATTACACTTAATATTGTTTATATTTATCTGAATAAGTGCCTATGCCACATAGCATTGCACATGAGATTGATAGTATTGCTAATGAACTTCCTTGAATTGCAAAAAAGATTGCAAAACAGAAGTTTATCGCACACATTAGCAATAAAAATTTTCCTTGGAAATTAAGACTGCTCCAAGGACGCATCGGGATTCCAATAAATATTATCGTTTAGAACTAACTCAATAGTATTATTTCCCATTTCTACATCATGCCCAATATGCTCTCCTTTTAGCACGACAGAATCATCGTCCTTGTGAAAAAATTCGGGAGTTTCTGTTGCAAACATTTCTTCTACTTTCATAATTTTATAATTTATTCTTTCCATTTTACTTGTTCCTTATAATTCGTCCGATTAGGTTCAGAGCTTCTGTTCCTCTATGGATTCCTAAGATGACTTGATCTAATTTATCGTTCAACTCGCTTTGGCTATCACCTTCTTCGATTTGGTTTATGTTTTTTACTACTAGGTCGCACACATGGTCAACGACCTCATTGTCCATTCCGTCAAGATAGGATATTATATCTTGTTGGAGTTGTTCTTTGCATTTTTCTTTGTTCATCATGCCATCCATTATGACAGGTCATTGGTCGATGTCAAGCCTTTTTTTTCTTTTGTGTTTTACTTGTTGGGCATCAGCGATTTACCTTGACGACATCTTCTGCATCAATGATAGCATCAAGCAGATGAACTACTCCCCAAAGTGGAGATTCGTCATCTTCCCAAATCGTATTTAGGAGCGTTTCTCTTTGTTCAGCCAATAGGCTATAATCTATATTTGTTACATTATTCATAATTTTTTCCTTCTGTTGGTATTCCGTTTAGTTTATCGTAAGATGGTTTTTCGCTTACTTTATTTGATTCGTTTTGCTTTTGAACTATCTGCTTATCTTGCAGGAAATCATTTATGTAATAAATATTATTGAATACATCTCTGACATTCTGTCCATTGCCTGTTATTTTATTAAGTTCTTTTATTAAGGTTTCCTTTGCTCCCCTGCTTCTTTCGTCATCTCCTAGTGCAAGCATTGCATCTAACCTCTCGTTTATTTCCTTGGCTAAACTCATTACTCTGCCTCTCCGAATATCATATTCCACTCGTCACTAACTTCACAATCGGGCTTATGCTCAAGACCATCAAAGCCATAATAGAGATAGTCTATAACCTCTTTGGTTTGCATATTCATCGCTTCATGTTCGGCTATGTCCCAACGCATTTCGTCAATGGTTGGAGCGTCCGTTCTTAATTGCCTATCTGTTGTTCTCATTTTACTCTAAAATCTATTTTATTATCCATTGTGATTATTTCGATGTCTTGCGGTTCTCCAAAAAGGAGGAACTTTGCGTGTACTAAGGTCTGTATTTCTTCTATATACCTTTCCTCATCTTCTTGAGTGCCGATTGCGTAGTTTTGAATCTCTTCGATTTTATTATTTATTAAGTCTTTCAGTTCGTTCATGGTATTCTTTTGTTTATTATTTAAGAATGACAGACCTTCTTTGGTTTGTCAAGCTAAATTTCAAATCTTTTTGTTATGACCAATATTCTTTCCATACATCCTCAAATGAAACCATAGTTTCTTTATCTCCACCAATATAATCTCCATCGAATCCGTCTTTATTTTCAAGAATAAGGGCTTGTCTTGATCGCTGAATGGATTTGATTTTACCATACTGCTCCACATCGCTTTTGAAGCCAACCCAATCGCCAACTTCAATGTTGTGTTCTTCGTCCCATTTATTTTTTATCTTCATTGTCTCAATACTGACAGATTATTGCCGTTGTGTCAAGCGTTTTCTTTTTTTGTTTCTTCTATAAAGCTAATCTCAGCGTTCTGCTTCCATGCTTTGCTGATCTCCCAATCTTCATCAACTGCACCAAGAGCTAACTCCTCTGCTTTTTCTTTAGATTCTGCTTTGATGTTATAAATACGATAGGTCGTACTACTTATTTCTACTTCATACCATTTTGTGTCCATAATATTTATTCCATGCTTGTTCCGAAATCGACATCGTTGCCACTAGGGAAACCTTCTCCTGCAAGCTCCTTTAGTTTGGCGAGCTTTTCAAGCACCGAAACATACTCCCCCATTGTATATACAACGCAACGAATACCCGCATCATTCAATGCCTCAGTAACCTCATTTATATCTGATTCAGTTTCTATGATTAAGTTTTTCATTCCTACCATTCTCCTTGTATAATTATTTCAATGTCTTGTTGTGCTTTGTCGTATGCAGTTGCCTCGCTTGTGTCCTCTTCTTCTTCGTCATAAAGCTCAAGAAGCTCAATGGCATGATGCTTATGTATTTGACCTTGCTTGATTAACTCTTTTAGTTGTGCGATTAAGTATTCCCTCATTCTTCTTTATATATATGTATGGTTATGTTTACGCTTTCATTTTCGTTTGTTGGGAACACCCACTCAAACGATTCATCTTCATGCAGAATCTTTTCTAATTCTTCTGCGGTAAAAGGTACGGATATGCTAAAATGCTCATTCATCTTCTGTTCCTTTTCCTTCTTGGGTTGCTACTACTAAAAGTTTGACATCTTCTCCATCTCCTGTTAAGCGAAAGACATCAAGGCATTCTTGAAAAATCGCTCCATCTTCGGGGGTAATGCTAATCCATGCACAATTCTGAACCTCCCCTTTAACCTTAGTCTCTATAGGATTCCATTCAAACTCTGATAATCTAGCTAATTGGTACTTTGTTAATTTCATAATTCTAAGTATGACAGAAAGCAGGGGAGTGTCAATCCTTTTTTTCCTTAAATGTTCTTATGTTGTGATGAATGTAGACCCTTTTGCCAAACTCGTCAAGTTTGTTATGACAAACTGCATAACCTAATTTCTTAAAAGCTATCAAGTCATCATCAGAAAACAAAACTTCCTTTGTGTCATCCCCTGTCTTTAGGAGTGCCATAGCATCATGGTGAGGGTAAGAAGTTATCTTCCATTGATTAGTGGGAGTCGCATCTGCGGGGTATAAACTCACAATCCTTTCTTCAAGCCATCCTCCACTCTTATGCTCAACAAGAATTTCATCGACCATGTATGATTTGAATGCTAACATAATATATTTTTTACTCCTCTTGAATGCGTGTTGTTTCTGCGAGGTCGGAAATCTTAATTCCTTGTGCGGTAATCTTTCTTTTGCCGTCAATTTCCATAAGATTCTTATTCAGCAAATACATTTCGTGATCCCTCCGAAGTGCTGAAGGGCTTAATCCAATTTTTGCCGAAAGGGTTGTTAGTGTGCAACTTCCACACTCTTTAAGGATGTCCAATATTTGCCTCTCTGTAAAAGAAATTCCGTATGGTAGAATTCCTATTGCATCAGAAAGCTCATCAAATGAATCCTCTGTGAACTCAGTTGTATTTTTACTCGCACAAAATAGCATAATCTCCTTAGAACGCATGACTGCACTTCTAGGGTTATTTCTCACCGACTTCGCCACCTTCTCTAATACCTCGTCAGTAAATGTAATATTTGGAGTACATAGCTTTATAATTTCCGCAAGCTCATTTCGAGAATACGGCTCAAAGTCAATAGTCGTAAGCCTGTCTTTGAGCGGTGGAAATATCTTATCACTTTCCGTAGTTGCAAAGATAAAGGTTTGACGCTTAAAGTCAAACTCAAAGTCCATGCCGTCCCACTCAAAGTTTTTTCTATGGTTCTTTTCTGTATTAAAGATGGTCAAAAAAGCCATAGTCAAATCCTTCGGTAAGGCGTGAGCCTCATCGAATAAAATTGTAACCTCATTGTCATGAATAACAGGCATGAATATTTGTTCAAAAAACTGCTCGTTATTCTTGATGGTTGAGCAATTAAGTTCAAGGAAAGCTCTCCCATGCCCATCATCGTTATGCAGATTTTTGGCATAGGCTTTTGCGAACTCCGTTTTACCTAAACCTTTAGCCCCAACTAAGCACAGAAATGGAGAGAGTTTGGTTGCCTCAAACGCATCAAGATAAAAAGATAGCTTTTTCTTTACTGCTATCTGCCCAATTAGTTCGGGGAAATATCTTTCGTGCCTATTCAAAGTGTGTAAGTTTGTACTCAATTTTTGCCTCGTCTTCCTTATTTGATTGTTTTTCTTGTAAAATTACTTCGGGCACAAGTATGTCGCCCAACTCAGATATTTCGTAGCCAAGACCCTCAAGCCAAGAGCGACTCACTCTAACCAAGCCCTTTTTCCCTAGATAATCCCCAAGGGATTCGTAGCCAATATCCACATAGGGAGAGTAGCCTTTTTTCCTTCCTCTTTTATTTGCCATGATTCAATACTGACAGAAGTGTCGGGAAATGTCAAGGGTTATTTTTCTTTTTAAGTTTTTTTTGTTGTTCTATGTATGATGAGCGTAATCTATCCATGCCTTTTGTTCTTTTTATTCCTCGCTCTTGATTGGACGAATGAAAATTCTCTATCCCACTAAACGGAACACCAATCTCATCATATAGCTCCAGTTTGGAAACTATAGGCTCTTTATCTTCATTCGACATCTATGCTTTCTCCTAAAAATATAATAAAAGATAATTTAAGTTTTCTTGCAAGTTTCACCGCCTCCCTCTTTGCCTTCAATCTTCCTTGAATCTCGTCTACAGGCTCTCCCTCATCATATATTTCATAATACCCCGAAAAGCTAGGGTTTTTTATTACTTTAATCATTTTACGCCTCCATTAATTGTTTAAGTTTAGATTTTGCTTCTTTCCAAAATTCGTCAGAATCTTCTTTTATTTTTTTTATTCCATATTTATGCCATACTTCACATATTTTGTCAATGTTTTTATCGTTAGGCTTTACGATATAATGATCCCAATGCTTTTCTCCATTAACTATTTTTTGCTCAATCCATTCAGCGGGAAAGCCATCGGGGAAATACATTAATTTATTATCTTCTGCGAATTTCCTAGCAAGAGAAACGAAACTATCCTCTCTGTTGTGTGATTCGTATAAGTCTGCATCCTCATGCCAAGATTCGTAAACGCTAATGGAGAATTGAAAGGTATCTTTAATGGCAACATATTCTTGTTGGAACTTAGGCAATTCTTCGTCACCATGCTCAATGATGTCAACGCTATAGTCCTCGCCATACCATTTCATGTGCCTCTTCACAGGGCTTGAATAAATAATTCTCTGAAACTCTCTAAGAAGTTGCTTGGTTGACTTGGTAGTCGATTGCGTTCTCTTAAAACTTACTGATAGTCCTTCTCCACTCATAATATCTAATACTATAGACCATAACTATGGATATGTCAAGAACTTTTTTTCACCATATTTGATATAACTTTTTTCCAAGTCGGATTAATTTCTTTTTCAAAATCTATATCTTCTTGTGTCTCTTGCTTGAGTAGCCAAACTTTTATTTGACCAAAGTTTAATTTAATATGCTTCCAGTAAGTTCTTCTGTAATGTTTTTTCTTTTCGTATATCCACCAAGGTATTATGCTGAAATAGAGGCAACAAAATATCGCCCGAAGCCTCATTTTTTAAGTTCATTTTCGATTGTTTTTATAAAACTTTTCATTGCGTAAATGTGTGCATTATTTGCAACATTATTGTTTGCTTTTAGTGCTTTGATTTTTGCATTAAAGTAATTTAGGAGGTCTAGGCATAGATTTATTTTTACCACACTAGGCATACTCTATTTCCATCCTCGTCTTCCATTCCACCACTAATAACCCAGCTCTTCATAAATTCTACTGCATTTAATTGAGCTTTAGGTATTCTGCTAGACTCTGAACTCATCTTTCCTTCTCTAGCAAGAGTTCTATATTCATCTATTACTTCATCCATAAGTTCAACCACTTTATTTTGTGCAAAGGCTTTTCCTGCATCATAATCATCCATTATTTCACTCATTGTTATTTACCTCTATTTTTTTGTGCAATTAATTCCATTGCTTTTTCGAGAATTTCTCGTTTCATTTAATCCTTAACTCCTAAACCCCTGCACAG
>Ga0233433_10004667_pt1 | contig 10449 bp, 10 predicted proteins | sample SI_122_August201_5_FD_179868 | JGI IMG/M metagenome (GOLD analysis project Ga0233433, IMG submission 179868) | Seawater microbial communities from Saanich Inlet, British Columbia, Canada - SI_122_August2016_100_MG | ecosystem: Environmental > Aquatic > Marine > Inlet | place: Canada: British... | reverse complement strand
CGACCCCGAAAGTGGCAAATGCGTCATCTTTTACAAGATGGGTGAGAAAGTGGTGGGGGCAACCAGTTTCAATATGGGCCGCGAAATGCGGTTTTGCCGCAAATTGGTCGAAACGGGCCGGGAAATTGCCGATTCTGACCTTGGCGATACGGATCAGAGCCTGCGGAATCTTCTGGCTTAGAACCGGGGCCGGGAATGGTTAATTTCCGGGGGGTTTCAGGGTCCGGGGTGGTAGGCTTGACAGGGGCGGCAAAGAAAAGTACGACCTCTAAGCATTACGTGTGAAAACGCTTTCATTAAATCAAAAACGGGGAATTTTATGGCCCAGTCCCATCTTGTTGCTAAAACCACTGAAATTGCTGATAACGAAGCCAAAAAAGTCATGGTTGGTGAACTTCAGATCGCAGTGTTTAACCTTGGCGGTACATTTTATGCCACCGACGATATCTGCACCCATGCCTATGCGTCCCTGGCAGAGGGATATGTCGAGGATGGTTGCGTTGAATGTCCGCTTCATGCCGGCCTGTTTGATATTAAAACCGGCAAGGCTCAGGGCATCCCCGTATTCGAAGATATCAAGACCTATCCCACCCGTGTTGATGGCGAAGACATCTTCGTAGACGTCTAATAAAATTGGTTGGCCCAATATAAGGGCAAGGGAGAAGACATGACCGAAAGCATCGGCGAAGACATCATTCCACGCGTCGAATATGACGACTTTGGAACTGAATTGAAGGAATCGCTGCGTTCAAAGGTCGAACGGCTTGGCTATTGCGGTGAAATTTGGCGGGTTGGTGCCAACGCTCCGAAATCCATGTTCTGTTTTGCGGAAATGACCGAAGCGCTGAAATCTGAAATTGATATGAAGCTGGTAGAACTGGTCGCCCTGACCTCTGCCGGGATCATGGGCAATACCTATGAGCGCAATCAGCACGAACGACTTTCCAACACCCTGGAATATGGGCGTGACTGGATCAAACAGGTCAATGAATTACAGGCCGAGCCCGGACGGCACATGAGCGATGCGGAATGTGCGGTACAGAAATATGTCATCGCCGCCATCTATCGCCGTGGCCATGATTGCCAAGACATGTTCAAGGATGTGGTGGCCGCCATTGGCCCAGAACAATCCACCGGGATTTTGTTATCGGTGGGGCGTTGCGTCCAGCATGCCATTTTCCGCAATACCCTTGGCCTTGAACCGCCGGTGGCATCCTTGTTTGATGATGATCAAGATGGGGCGGCTAAATGAGCGATCGGATTATCCGACTTGCCTTTGAAGACCTGCCCGATGCCTTGCAGGATGTGTTCCGTGCACGGGTTGAACGGCTTGGCTATCTTGGGGAATTCTTCAGGGCCATGTCTCATGCGCCGGAAACCATGGGCGGGTTTCATACCATTACCGAAAGCCTGAAAAAGGTTCTGCCCGATAATTTTACCGAAATTGTTTCGCTTTCCCTGTCATCGAGAATGGGCAACCGTTACGAACAATTCCAAAATGAACGCCTTAGCCGAAAGCTGGGCTTTTCCGATGCCTGGATTCTAGAGGCAATGACCCCTAATGTTGGGCCAGACAGCGTTTTTTCTGCAGAAGAAAAAGCGGTTCAGAAATTTGCCATCAAGGTCATGGAAAACAAGGGCCAGGGCGTAGAAGCGGAACTGGACGCAGTGATTGATGCGGCAGGCGTGGAACAAACCGTTGGCATTATGTGGCTGATTGGGCGCACCGTGACCCATGGCATGATTTCCAATACGCTGAAACTGGACCCGCCGGTGGCATCCCTTTTTGAAGACTAGATTTTAAAATTAAAAGACAGAACAAAGGAAACAGGCAATGGCCGACATTATTATACCCGATACATTTCTCTGGATCACCGAAGCTGATGTGTGCCGTTTGATCGATCTTTCAGGCTCCGTTGAGGCTTTGGAAAAGGGATTGAAACTGGAAGCAACCGGTGCGGCCGTAAACATGACCAAGACCCAGACGGTCTGGGATGTTGGGTCCATGAATGTCACCGGCGCACAGTTCACGGGTGATGGCCTGGTGGGTGCAAAAGTCTGGTCCAATGCCAATTTGGGCGCAGCCCCCTTGATCGTTATGCACAATTCCAATGATGGCCAAATAGCCGCCATTGTCGAAGCCTTTGCGCTGGGCCAAATGCGCACAGCATCGCTGTCTTCGGTGGCGACCAAATGGTGCTCGGTCGAAGACGCCGATGAAATGGCGATCATGGGTTCAGGCCATCAGGCGCTGCCACAGGTTGCCGGTATTGCATCGGTGCGCAAATTAAAGCGTGTCCGTGTCTGGAGCCGTACCCCGGCCAACCGGGATGAATTTGTCGGCCAATTGCGCGATGCATTTGATTTTGAAATTGTCGCTTGCGACACGGTGGAAGAAGCGGCCAAGGATTGCCCCATCATCACAACCTTTACCCGTGCAAAAGAACCATTCCTGTTTTCTGACATGGTAACCCCTGGCACCCATATTAATGCAGGCGGGGCGATTATCCCCACCAATGCAGAAATCGATCAGGGCGTGCTGGATCGGTGTGACAAGATTATCTGTGATAATCTGGCACAGGTTCAAAAAGGGTCCCGTGAATTGATGGAATATGCGGCAAAGGCCGGCACCTGGGATAAGGTAAAACCCATTTGTGATCTGGTGAAGGATGCAAAACCCCGGCCAGCGGGCACAGACATCAGCATTTACAAGTTTATGGGCATGGGCTTGGCCGATATGGCCAGTGCCGTTGAAATTCTGAAACGGGCCCGGGCAGAAGGTGTTGGGACGGAAGTTCCCCACCCGAAACGTTCAAAGCCACGGTTGACTTAAGGGCGGTTAACAAAAAAGCTACTTTTTACAGGGTATGGTTGCGTGAACCTGAGTATAAAAGCAATACCAGTATAGTATTTTTTAGGAGGAGACCAAATTATGGGCGAATTTGCCGACATTAAAGCGAAAATGGTGGAAAAATCCGGGCGACAATCCCCCGACACCCATTCCTGGGGGGATCATTCCCTTGATCTTTGGGACCCGTTTGTTGTGCCCAAAGAAGAAATCGATGCCGAAATCGAGCGTCTTTCTGGCATTGCTGCCCCCAATAACGGGATAAGGCGCACCTATTTTGTGCATCCGAAAGCGGAAGAGGGGCTGTTGAGCTTCACACCGGGCATGTCATGTTCTTTGGATGTGTTGCTGCCGGGGGAAGAAACCGCTTACGTGCGTGAAAATGCATCGCTGGTGAATTTCCCGATTTTGGGCGGTGGCCAGATGGCCATGGGTGAGGCGATCTTTGACGTCAAACAATATGATGTGCTGACCACCCCCGCCATGACGGTCCACAAATACATCAACAACACCGATTCCGTGCAGGCCCGGTTCCGTTATTCGAACCAGCCCATGTTGGACCGGCTGAAAATTCATTGGCTGGATGAAGACCCACCCGTGCCGGGTGCCGAGAATAATGATGTGACCGATACGGCAGAAGAAGCGGGTGATTCACCCAAAAGCCCCTTTGGCACATTCCAGCTGACCGATGATGGCGCGTTTCTCAAGCCTTATGAGGAATTGATCAATCCAGAACCGATTGAGATCAATCCCCATAGCTGGCCTTGGGGCAATGTGAAGGAAGAACTGGATAAACTTGCTGCCCTTGGTTCCAAGTATAAAGGCCGCCGGTTGTATCTGCTTTATGATCCTTCCACGGGCCGGACCAATGGCACCAATGCCAACTTCTTTTCCTGCATCACCATCCGCCCAGAAGGCATTGTTGATCGGCCCCATCGCCATGCGTCGGCGGCCATCAATTATTACTTCGGCGGGGCGGGCCATTCTGTGGTTCAGGGCAAACGCTATGAATGGAAGGCTGGCGATCTGATGCTTTCAGCACCGGGTTGGGCCATTCATAATCATGCATCCGATGTCGGACCGGTTTATGAAATGACCATTCAGGACATGCCGTTCTGCATCAACACCGATAGCCTGATGTGGCAGGAAGACCTTAAAGGGCCAATTTCCCTTCTGGGTTCCCATGCAGGCTTTGATACCAACCGCGAAAAGGTTTCTTGACGTGATAAAGCTGAAAAAGAATTTCCTGCGTGGGTCTTACCCACCGATCATCACCCCGTTCAAATCAAATGGCGCGGTGGATTATGATAGTTTCCGCAATTGCGTGGATTTTTCCATTCGCAATGGCAGCCACGGGTTGTTGATTTCGGGCACCACGTCGGAACCCTCAACCCTGACCCTTGATGAACGCATCCAGCTTTATAAAGAAGCCATTGATGTGAACAAAGGCCGGATACCGATGGTTTGCGCCACGGGTTCACAGTCTGAAGCCGAAACCCAGGTGTTGAGCGATGGTGCAGAAAAAGCAGGTGCGGACGCATTGTTGGTGGTGACGCCGTATTACATTCGCCCGCCCCAACGCGGCCTTGCAAAATATTATATTAATGTCTGCAAGCGCACCGATTTGCCGGTGATGATTTATCATATCCCCGGTCGCACGGCGATTAACGTGACCATGGATACGCTTAAGGAAATCACCGCAGCAGCCCCCAACATGGTGGGCATGAAACATGCGGTGAATGATCTTGGCTTCTGTACCCATATGATCAAGGAATTTGGTCCTGAATGGCGCGTCTTTGTGGGGCTTGAAGACCTGTCCTTCCCCATGCTTTGCGTTGGTGCCTGTGGCTTGATGAATGCCGTTGGTAACTTGCAGCCTAAAAAGCTTTCGCAGATGTGCGAAGCGGTGGACGCATCCGATCTGAAGCGTGCCAAAAAGCTGCATTATGAGCTGACGGAATTGAACGAATCCGTGTTCTTTGACACCAACCCCATCCCCATCAAATACATGATGTGGCGCATGGGCTTGATTGCCAAAAACAACCATCGCTTGCCCATGGCACCCGCCGGTGCCGAAGTGGCAAAGCGTCTTGACGGTGTGATGAAACGCGCTGGTCTGAAACGCGGCAAGCTGAAGAAGAAAAAATAAACAATTGCCCCTCGCAAATAAAAAGCCCGGCTAAATCAGCCGGGCTTTTTTAATGGTCTGATGGGGAGCCTTAGACGGGATAGATGATTGAGGCAGGGACGAGGGCTGAATCAAAGACGGCGATGCGTTCCTTGATCTTCAGCACGCCCCGTTCACGGGTCAGCTTGTCCAGATAACGCCCGGAATTGAGAATTTTGGTGAACTGGTTGGGCAGGGTTTCCAAAACGGCATAATTGGCTGTTGCCTCAATACCTGCGCGGGTTTCTTTCAGGATGCGGGTGTTGGAGATCAGGTGGGTCAACGCCCGGTCATGATAAACCGTGGTGCGGGTGACAGCGGCTGCCCGATCAAGCAAGCCGCCGCGTCCTTCGGCAAAAATGGTGCCGAGCGGCAGGCCCAGATCATAGTTTTCCTTGCTGATCAGCTTGTAAATGCAGTCCTTGGTGAAATAGGTGTGCCAGGTGTCGATGTCCCCATGATCCAGGGTATCGGCCAGGGCGTAATAAAGGTCTTCCACTTCCATTCGGGTCAAGACATGTGGGGGAACCTTCGCAGAAACGGAACCGCGCGCGCCTGATTTTTTGGCGAGGCTCTTTTTAGGCGCGCTTTTCTTCGCAACCTTCTTCACAACCTTCTTTGCTGTTTTCTTTGCTGTTTTCTTTACCGCTTTCTTGGCCGTCACTTTCTTGACGGATTTTTTCACGGCTGCTTTTTTAGCGGGCGCTTTGCGTACAGCTTTTTTTACAACTTTTTTCACAGCCTTTTTGCCGGGCTTTTTTGCAGGTTTCTTTTTTGGTTTTATTGCCATGACTAAAGACCCATCACTTCGCGGTAATGTTTATAAAAGGCGCGTATCGCCGCTTCGGTAATCATATGGGGGGTGTCTTCGGTGCCAACGCCGCCCATTTCTGTGATTGCACTTTCATCGGGATACCGTGAAACGCCAGATTGTGCAGATTCCATCACTTCGGAATCATCAACAGACACAAAGCCCGCAGGCCCCATCAAATTGGCTTGGCGCAGGCGGCGTTCTGTCATGGCCGCATCATCGTCTTCATAGCCAAAGAAGGTCCAGTGCAATTCATATTCTTCCGGGCTGAAGGCGCGGATCTGGCGCATGGCCACCGTGTTCGATTGCTGCTGGATAATCAGGTTGGGCCAAATGGTTTGCATCACCACCGTGGCGGGGCCTTTTGATGCCCATTCAGGATAGGGCTGGAGCATTTCCGGATTCTCAAGCTTTAAGGCCACATCCATGGCCCGCATTTCTGAATTGTCTTCTGTTTGTTTTTGCGCGCCGCGCTGGGCCACCTGGATGGCGTGCATGCCGGTGGCATCCATTTCCGTTTTGGATGGGGTATCGGCCCGGAACAGACCAAAGGACACCAGAAATACATGGAGCAGCGTTGCGTGATACGGGTCTTTCAGGTTTTCAAATTTAACCTTCCAGTTAGACCGGATGCGTTGGCGGGAATAGCCAAGAACCTGTAACTTCCGGCCATCAAACACACGGTCGAAATAGTTCAGCATGTTTTCGCCAAGGTATTCTTCAAAGCTGGGCATGCCGAGATCAAAGGAAGCAAAGATCACCCCGTTGCGGGTGACGACTTTCAGGGGCTGAAGGCCATTGTCTTCCAGTTTGAAATCAGCCGGCATGCCGCCTTGTTTGTTGAGCCCGCGCCGGAACGGCACGCCAATTAATTTGCCATCCAGATCGTAGGTCCACTGGTGATAGGGGCAGATAAATTCGCTGGTGTTGCCGTGTTCTTCGTAACAAAGCTTAACCCCGCGATGGGCGCAGCGGTTGACCACAACATTGACCTTACCGGATTTGTCGCGCACAAAAATGACAGGCTTGTCACCAATGAAGCTGCGGCGGTAATCCCCGGGGTTTGGAATTTCACATTCAAGGCCGATATAATTGTAGCTGGAGCCGCCAAAGATGACGTCCATTTCACGCTTGTAAACAGCGGGATCGGAATAGACCCAAAAGGGAATGCGACCGAGCCCTTCTTTGGGCCATTCGCGGTCAATCTTGGTTTGGGCTTTGGTTGTCCCTGACATTAAAGGTCCTCTGATTGTTTGCCGGTTGGGCGTGTATGACACGGGGCACGCGCGTCAGAATTTATAATAGATAGATATCAAAATAATTGCGCTCTCTCAAGAAAGAAAGCCCAAACTTTAATTGCGATAAATTCTTAACCGCATGAAATTAAAAGGATATTTGTCTTTAAGGCGTGTTTTCAGGATTCTTGAACGGGGATTTTCTTGCCAGTCATCCTGTTGAACTGGATCACGACAAGGGCCACGCCAAGCCCGGCGATAGACCATTTTATGTTGGGTGTCACCAGCATGAGCCCCGCACCTGCCTGGACAAACCGGCTCCAGACCTGAGGACAGAGTGTTTCATGGGATTCGACCGAAGCGGCGATCAGGAAAATGCCTAGTGCAGCGGTGGAGAACGAGACGGCGGTCAACCAAATGGGGCCCATCCACAACAGTTCCGGCCCATAGACGAAGGCAAAGGGCACGATGAACGCGGCGAGGGCCAGCTTCACCGCATGGGCAGCAATGGCCAATGGATTGTCTTCTGCAATGGACGATGCCGCATACGCCGCCACCGCCACGGGCGGGGTGATGGCGCTCATCACAGCAAAATAAAGCAGGAACAAATGGCCCGGAAGGACGTGAATTTTAAGCTCTTCCATCAATGGCCCAATCAGCACGGCCGCCAGAATATAGGCCGATGGTGTCGGCATGCCGAGCCCCAGCACCACGGTGACCATGGCCGCAATAATCAGGGTCCAAAAGACCTGGGCATCGGTGATGCCATAAATCAGATGGGCAAATTTGGCAGCAAGGCCGGTCATGGTGATGCCGGCAATGACCAACCCCGCAGCGGCACAGGCACCCGCCACGGGCACCATGCGCATGGATGTTTCAGCCAGGGCCTTGTAGATGGTGATCAGGCCAACCCGGGTCGCCCTTTTCAATGCGGCAACGGCGATAATGGAAAATGATCCAAACACGGCAACCATGGTTGGCGTGTAGCCATCCAAAAGCGCCCATGTCAGCACCACCAGAGGCGCGAAAAACAAGCCGCCCTTTTTTAACACCGGCCAGATGTTTGGGATGTTGTTCGGATCAAGCCCGCCAAATCCCATGCGGATGGCCCTAAAATGCACCTGGGAATAAACCCCCACGTAATAAAGGATGGCGGGCAACAGGGCAGCAATGGCGATATCAGCGTAATCAATGCCAGTATATTCGGCCATGATAAAGGCCGCAGACCCCATGACCGGTGGCACCAGTGAACCGCCGGTGGATGCCGCCACTTCGATGGCACCCGCGACAGACCCTTTGTAGCCCAGGCGCTTCATGATGGGGATGGTGATGGACCCGGTGGTGACAACGTCCGATGTCGGGCTGCCGGAAATCATGCCGTAAAGCCCCGAAGACACCACGGCGACTTTGGCAGGCCCGCCCGGTTGTTTGCCGGAAATGGAGGCTGCAAAATCGAAAAAGAAATCAGACCCTTTGGCATAGAACATCAAGGTGCCAAACAGGACAAACAAGAAAGCATAGGTGGCGGCAACCCGCACAGGCAGGCCCATGACGCCATCGGTGGTAAACACCATGATGTCCAGAAAATGGTTGTAATCAATATAGCCGTGTTGCAAGACGCCGCTAAGGTTATGGCCGAAGAAATTATAGGCGATGAAAAACAGCACCACGGTTGTCAGGCCAAGGCCGGTGGTGCGACGCGTGATCTCCAGGGTCAGCAACAGGGCGATGGAGCCGGCGATCATTTCCGGCATCTCAAGGGGTGCCAAAAGGGAAATGCGGCTTTCGATTTCCGGGCCAATATAGGCAAAATAAAGACCCGTCCCCAGACTGGCACCAGACAGGATCCAGTCAATCAGGGGCGGTGTTTCTGTGCTTGAATCGGGGCTGGCACCTACGGTCAGGAAGGCCAGCGTAAACATGCCGGTTATGAACATGGCCGCCAAGGCCCAGGGATCAAGAATGATCACCGTTGCGGCCAAAATCACCATGACCGCCAACAGGGCGGCCAAAGGGGCGATCAGGTGTGCAACCCAACCTGTCGGCCGTCGGCGGCAGCCGATGGAAAACCAGGTTCCGGGATCAAGGAGTTTCATGCGAGCCGTAAATCCAGTGTTTTATGGGCCTAAAAAAAGGCGGGGAAGCGGCTAAAGCCATATCCCCGCCTTATGATTTTATAAGCCGCCGTTACAGAAGCCCTGCTTCCTTGAAGGCTTTCTTTGCCCCGGCATGATGCGGTGCGACGGATGGCTCTGCCATAGAGTTCGCCGTCGTTGCTTTTTTCAGAGCGCGATGGGCGTTCTTGAATTGCTGGATATTGGCCAGCACACCTTTGACGATGTTGTAAGCGGTCTTGTTGGACATGGATTTATGCACAACCACAACCGCACCAACACAGACCGAGGTGGATTTAGCGCTGATGAATTTATATTCCTTGGCCTTGACGATACAGGGTGTGCCGCCAAATTCGGTGGCAACGCTGGCGGCCACTTCGGGGCCAATATCAAGCATGGCCAGTGGAATGCCTTTTTTCACTTCGCGTATCCGACGGTGATTAAAGGAAATACCGAAATTCATCACATCAATCCGACGATCCAGCATCAAGGATGTCATTTCCTTTGAGGCGGCACGAACCACCCGCTTGAACCGTTTGATGTTAATGCCATGGGCTTTCAGGATGGCGATGGAAAGGTCACCATCCATGTTGCCGGGCCGGTTGAAGGCCACCCGCAGTTTGCGCGCGTTCTTCTTAAGATCAGCAATGGTCTTGATGTTGTGCTTCTTGGCAACGTCTCCATTGACCAGAATGTGGCTCAATTGAAACCGTGCCTGGGTTGAATAAACCCGAAGCAGAACCCGAAGGTCCTTCATTTTTTTGCCTTTGAACGGGCCAGAGCCATTGATGGCAGCAGAGAGTTCAGGATCGGTGGCAAGGCCCATGGGCACTTTCTTGTCATTGACAAGGCGCACATTGGCAAGACCGCCAGAGCCAGTTTGATAGGTGAGTGTGGAGCCCGGATAAGCCTTGTTGATGGACTTGTCTAAACCCGCACCAATCAGCGACCAAAGGCCGCCCGGACTGGCACCAGATAAAGTAAGATTGTATTTTTCTGCCTGAGCGGCGGGTGCGGCGAGCAGGCAAGCAGCACCGAAGATGCTGATCATGAGTTTACGCATTTGAGAACCTCCCTGAGTGGTTCGGTTGACGCCATCGGATGCATTTATGCCCGATGATCCGTTCAGGCACGATAATGAGCCTTTAAGCATCTTATATTCAAGCTTAAATTCTGCTGTGGGAAAGCGTGGAGGGCACGAATATTTCCTCTACACTCAGGCGTTTGTCAGCCAAACCCTGATCAAAATGGTATCGCAGGAAGGCTTCCAGTGG
>Ga0233433_10004662_pt1 | contig 10452 bp, 11 predicted proteins | sample SI_122_August201_5_FD_179868 | JGI IMG/M metagenome (GOLD analysis project Ga0233433, IMG submission 179868) | Seawater microbial communities from Saanich Inlet, British Columbia, Canada - SI_122_August2016_100_MG | ecosystem: Environmental > Aquatic > Marine > Inlet | place: Canada: British... | reverse complement strand
TTGGTGGACTCTTCCAGGGCGGGCAGGGTGCCAAACCCCAATTGCCTTGGGTATTCTAAGCCCTTGGCGGTTACTTCGTTTCTGCATGGATGGGCTGCTGTTCAGTCTGCCGTTATACTGTGTGTGAGATGGCCTGATAAAACCACTCCAGTGAGGTTATGATCTCACGGTCGATTTAAATCGAGGTGTAAATGCAAGAATTTGTTACGTTAGCCAGGGTAGAGGATATTCCGAATAACAAAAGTATGGCGATTGCTTATAGCGGTGTTGAGCTATTAATTTGCCATGCTGACGGTGAGTTCCATATAGTTGAAAATCGCTGCACGCATCAGAATATGCCTTTGTCAGGCGGACGAATTCGTAATGGCTATCTTTCCTGCCCCGTGCATGGCATGCGCTATAAGCTTGATTCCGGTGATCCTCTAGGAGAGTTATCTCGTATCCCGTTGACGCGTTTTCTGAGCCGCATCCAAGACGGTCAGATACAGGTGAGTCTGCTGGAATGATTTGCGCTGTCACCGTATAGCAGAGCTCGCTTCAGATCAGTCGCTGAGGTAATCATTCACGCGTTTATGCACATGTCGGATACGGATCTCCTGGTAGTTGCCTAACGTCTGGCCACCTTTGGCGCAGGTTTTAAAGCCTCGTGTCTGTGCGGCCATGTTGTCCGTATCCTGGTCATAGACCGCGCCCAGGAAGCCAAGCCCTTCAGCCTTTGTATAGCTGTCTTGAATATCAAGGTGGAATGGTTCGGGCGGCGCAGGAGGGTCAGATCGTGGATGTTTAGGGCGCATAAAGAACAGGTCGAAGTAGCAGAAATCCGGGCTCTCCGGGTCGGGCCTGAATCGATACACCATGGGTAAAGACAGGCCGGGGAAAATAAACAGGTTAGGAAACAGGAAGTATTCAATTGAATCCAGGGTTTGTGCGGTGGAGTAACCGGAAAAGTCCTGTTCGTATTTGTCGCCGAGCTGTGACTGGATAATACCGGCATAGACATCTCGCGCCGTTAGTCCCTCAGGGACGGTAGGGCAGGGTCCCTGCTTGGGCCCGCGTGTGCCCCACAACTGCTGCATCAATTCCTGCTGGGTGGGAGGCTCTGGCATCCTCGGATTGGCAGCGCCGGTGGTATGGATAAACCGATTGACGTTGTCACCGAAAACATCATAGGTCGTAATGGGTTCGGAGAACTCGCGACCACCGGCATGGGTTTCCTTAACATGATAGGCTTCCATAAAGGCTTCTTCGGCAGCTTTCCAGTTGACTGGCAGGCGCTTGCATACATGCGTTTCGATATAGCGGTTCTCAATCCCGAATTCATCGAGGTGGGCAGGTAAAACGCCAAGGTATTGTTTTAATGGGCCGGCATTCTGGTCGAAATTAATAAAGACAAAGCCTGCCCAGGTATCGACTTTAAGTTCACGCAGGCGGTGACTATCTGAATCTACGTGGGGGAAATCCCAGGCCTCTGGTACTTCGGTTAATTCTCCCTCCAGAGAGTATCGCCAGCCATGGAAAGGACACCGAAATTCGTTGCATGCGCCTGAGGAGCCGGGGGGTTTAAGGCCGGTGCCGCGATGCATACAGGCGTTGAAAAAGGCTTTGATTTCTCCTGCTTCGGTTCGGGTTACGATGGCGGACAACTGGCCGATATCGTAGACCTGATAGTCGCCACTTTCGGGGATGTGTTCTTCCCGACAAGCCATCTGCCAGACTTTGGGCCACATCTTGTCAAATTCAGCCGTAGCGAAATCGACAGAGGTATAACTTGAATAGGGAATATCCTGGTCGCCGACGAATTCATAGGAGTACTCAAGGAACGAGGCTGGCGGTGCTGAGGCATCCGCCTGGATGGCTTCCTGATAGGTCGGCCCAGGCGCTCTGGCTAGGCCTGGGTTGGGTATTTTTCTATTTGACAAGATCGCATCTTCACAGTTTTGCTAGGCTTACTAATATACTGCCATTGCATACTGGCTGTCATGGCCTGCCTGCGACTATTTGCGGAAGCGCGAAGCATCTAAACAGGCTGATTGCCTTTGCCAAAACAGTATTCTGCTATGCGTGCTGATGATACAGACCTACAGGCAGACAGGATTGAACAGGTTTTGCTGACTTTATTTAGCATCAAGATGCATGGAGAACTTGGCCAACCTGCTGGTCATGATGCATTGAAGGTTGTGTTTGCAATTTAACTGGATAGGATATTAGCGGCCTTAAAACGAATTAGGGTCTGGTAGTCAGGGCTATTTAGGACCTGTAAGTTAAAGCGCAGGGTATATGCGATATACGTTCGATATACGTTCGATATACGTTCGATATAAGTTCGATATAAGTTCGATATAAGTTTGATATAAGTTTGATATAAGTTTGATATAAGTTTGATATAAGTTTGATATGAGTTTGATATAGATGCGATATGAGTTTAATAAAAGAAAAAGGATTTAATCATGATCGATATAATTGTTTTAACGCTGTTGCTGGCACTGATACAGATTTGGATATTGCCGGCGTTACTGAACCTGAAAAACACAGCCTATCTGCTGTCTAATCGAGATGAGCCGATGCCGGGGTCTATTACCGGTGAACGAGTCAAGCGCGCATCTGAAAATTTACAGGAAAGCCTGCCTGCATTCCTGGCGCTTGCCTTGCTGGCGATTCATCTTGGGTTAGACCTCGTATCGGTAGCCTCCATCTGGTTGGCATTACGTGGCGCTTACCTGGCTCTATATGCTTTTGGTGTTACCCACATACGGTCTGTAGTCTGGATTGGTTCGGTTGCCTGCCTAATCAATATGGCCCTGGCGATTATCGGTGTCCTATAGCCGCTAATTCCCCTTAAATCGTGTTAAAGCGGGCATTACAGAATTTACAGCAAGGCCTCGACTTGTTTTTTCTTGATGCCCTGCATCCTGATTTAGGTAATAAGTATTACAAACTGTCTGCCAATCTGGAGGCGATCTGCAACTCATCAAATCAGACGGTAGTAAGTTTCGGTGGGGCCTGGTCGAATCATTTGCTGGCACTGGCAAGACTAGGTCGTGAGTATGGCCTTAATACCGTTGGTATTGTTCGTGGGGAGAGAGCAGACGCACTGTCTGCGACACTTCAGGACGCCGAGGCCTTGGGCATGCGCTTGCTTTTTATCACGCGGGCAAGCTACCAGCAGAAACAGACCATGCAGTTCAGGCAACAACTTGAGGCAGAATTGGGTGAATTTGCACTGTTACCCGAGGGTGGTAGTAACCAATTGGCCGTCCAGGGTTGTACCCAGATTATCCGTGACCTGGCTAATCACAAGGCGGAATACGATACGCTGATCCTACCGGTAGGGACGGGCGGTACCATTGCAGGTTGTGTGCAGGGTGCTGATCGACCCTGTGAGATCATTGGAATTTCAGTGCTCAAAGGTGCCCATAGCCTTGACCAACAAGTAACTGGGTTGATTGAAACAACACCAGATCAGGTCCAGTGGAAAATCTTGCACGATTACCACATGGGTGGCTATGCCAAGTGTCCACCCGCCTTAACGAAGTTTGTACGGCAAGCTGAGCAGCAGTGGAATGTGCTGCTGGACCCGGTTTATACGGGCAAGGCTTTAATGGCAACGCTGCAATTACGAGCTGCCGGGGTACTGGCAGGGAAAAAAGTGGTATTTGTTCACACCGGTGGCTTGCAGGGGCGGCGAGGCTTCAGCGCCTTAGGCTAGCGATCTGCCATCAAATTAACTAAAAGCCCTGATCACAATCCTGGGCAGGTGAACCGCCGATAGGCTTGCCAACAATGACAGCCGGGACACCGGCAACAGTGACGTGAGCCGGAACGTCTTCAAGGACCACGCTGCCAGCGCCTACTTTTGCACCTTCACCAATCTCAATGTTACCGATGATTGACGCATTGGCACCTAATAGGCAGTTTTTGCGAACTTTGGGATGCCGGTCTCCTGAAGTCTTGCCGGTACCGCCCAGAGTCACGCCATGCAATATTGAGACATCGTCTTCGATCACCGCGGTTTCACCGACCACCAGCGCAGTCGCATGATCAAACATAATGCCACAGCCTATCTGGGCTGCAGGGTGGATATCTACGCCGAATATGCTACTCATCTGGTTTTGAAAATAAAACGCCAGGCTGTGACGATTATGCAACCAGAGCCAATGGGCCACTCGATAGGCCTGCAACGCATGAAAGCCCTTGTAAAATAGAAACGGTGTAGAGTAACTATTGCAGGCTGGGTCACGGTCACGGGTTGCTTTGATGTCGATTTCAGCCCCGTAGATGATGGATGGGTCGTCTTTGTAAGCCTCTTCGATGATTTCTCGAATCGCCATATTGGAGACCACCGGGCTATCTAGTTTACTGGCCAGAATGAAACTTAAGGCGCCCTCGATGGTATCGTGACTCAGCACCGAAGCATGGAAAAAGGTCGACATGATGGGTTCGAAATCAGCCCGCAAACGAACTTCGCTGCGCATCGCTTTCCATAAGGAACCTGCGGCTGCGATATCCTCTATATTGGCTTCCCTGGAAAGTTCTTCCTGGTATCGTTCTGATATTTGAGAATTCATGGCATCTATACCTTGGGTCTAGTCTTATTGTGGAGGCTGATCTGGGAATTGCAAGCCCTGAGAAAAAACCAAATGCCGGTTTCCATGCTTGTAAAAGCGGTTCTTGTTAAACCAGAATCGGCTTGATGAGTTGAATTAGGTATACCAGGCTATTGAAATGGGTAAGAATCTAACCTTAAATGCCTAGCCTAGCTAAGGGCTGATGTGATGAGTGAATACAAAAACGTTGGACTATTTGCAAGAGGTGGCAGTGACCTGGTTCAGGAATCTTTGCGCGCGGTTGACACCTTCCTGAGGGAACGTGACGTCAACGTATACCTTGAACATACCGCTGCAGAGATTCTGAATCGGCGGGATACCGCCTTCACCCGGTCAGAAATAGGGAGCATGGTCAACCTGGTTATTGCCGTTGGTGGCGATGGTAATATGCTGGGTGCGGCGCGCGAATTAGCACCCCATGGTGTGCCGTTACTTGGTATCAACCGGGGCAGGTTAGGGTTTTTAGCGGATGTCTCACCAGATGAAATTGAGCTCAGGTTAGAAGAGGTTTTATCAGGTCAGCACCAGATCGAGGAGCACTTCCTGCTTGAAGGTGAGATAACCGAAGGCAGTAATGTTCAGTTATCCAGTGCGTTAAATGAAATAATTGTTCATTCTGCGGCCATGGCTAGGATGATCGAAATCAATTTGTTCATTGACGATGTGTTCGTTTATAACCAGTTTTCTGATGGGTTGATTATTTCTTCCCCTACAGGTTCTACTGCCTATGCTTTGAGCGCAGGTGGTCCGATAATGCATCCTTCCTTGGATGCCATGGTGTTGATACCGATGTTCCCTCATTCGCTTAACTCACGTCCCCTGGTCGTACCCGGTGGCTCGGAGCTACGTATTGAACTGGGAGCCCGTCATGGGGGTGATGCAAAGGTCAGCTTTGATTCCCAGATGGAGTTTCAGATGACACCTGGAGAGAGCGTCCGCATTCGGAAAATGAACGACAAACTTAAGTTGATTCATCCGCCCGGACATAGTTTTTACGGTGTCTGTCGGTCTAAACTCGATTGGGCTATTCGGAAGGGTGACTGAGGTCTTCCGGTACATCGATATCACGTAAAACGCCTGAGTCGAGGCAGGGTACCTGGATGACATGGTCTGCATAGGCCCTGACAATTGACTTAGCACCTTCATCCCCGGTCAGTACGGTCAACTCCGGGTAGTAGGCTTTGCTGAATATGACAGGATGGCCTGTCCGCCCTTGACAGGTGGGCACGATAATCGGCTGGTTGCTTTCATGTAGGCTATACCGGTCAAGCAACAACTCGATCGTCTCTGGCTGGATAAATGGCATATCACCCATAAAAATAGCACTGGCCTGCCAGCTCGAGACCTGTTTGATTCCGTCACTGAGGCTGTGGCCCATGCCTAAAGCAGAATCCGGTGCCAGGTAGGTTAAAAGGCCACGAAATTGTTTTTGTAGCTCTTCTGCCAGGTGGTTATCATCCTGGCGTAGAATGACCATGATTTCTGCAAAACGGGGGTTCACGTTTGCAATAGTTGTCTCCAGCAGTCGCTGGCCGCTGGCCAACCTGCTGCGTCGTTTGTCGTCACCAAAACGTCGACTGCTGCCTGCAGCCAGTATTAATGCACCTATTTTCAGCAAGGTTCTGTTAGCTCCTTTATGCAGGTAGCTTCCGATAGTCTGCTTTCACAGCCTTGCCTTTCTCAGAACGCAGTGCAGTCAATTGGGCGAGAATAGCGATGGCAATCTCTGCCGGCGTCTTGCTGCCGATGGGCAGGCCAACAGGCGCATGCAGTCGGTCAATTTGAACATCGGTGAGATCGAGTTGCTGCAACCGTTGGCGACGGTTTTCAGATGTTTTCTTGGATCCCATGGCGCCAATGAAATAAGCGTCCGTGGTGAGAGCCTCCATTAAGCCCATATCATCAATTCTCGGATCATGGGTCAGGGCGATGATGGCAGAGAACGGATCATTTGCATGTGCCTTGACGGCATCGTCCGGCATACCGGTAATGAGTTGGATGCCTTCAACCGGCCACTGTTCCATCAGGTTTTCCCTGGGATCACAGACGATGACGTGGTAGTCCAGGGCTTTTGCCATTTCAGCTAAGTACTGTGACACCTGGCCACAGCCGATGAGCAGGAGTTGGTAGCGAGGCCCGTAAGTCTGACTCATTGATTTTTCACCGGCGATCGTCGTATTTGAGAATTCGCCATTGAATTTTAGGTGCTGGAATCTTTGTTTGTTCTCCACCGTCATGTCACCGGTGGCGATATCTATGGTTCGCTCAATACACTGGCGAGCTTCAATTCGGCTGACCAGTTTTTCTAAAACAGGCAAGTGCTTTTTGTCAGGGAATGGTTCAACAACGACCTGCAACTGACCGCCACAGGGCAAGCCAAGCTTCTCTGTTTCGGCCTGGGTAACGCCGTAAACCAACACTTCTGGAGTATCACGGGCCATGCTGCCAGCCTGGAGCTTTTCAAGTAGATCCTCTTCGATACAGCCTCCAGAAAGAGACCCAGCCAGGTGGCCGAGAGAATTACAGCAAAGTAGAGAGCCGACCGGACGGGGTGATGAGCCCCAGGTTTTAACGACAGTGCAAAGCCAGCTGGCTTGACCCTCTGACACCCATTCGGTGAGTTGTTTAAGGACCTGTTGGTCAGCATTTTCCATTGGCATGGTACAAACGGTTACAATTAAGGAATGAACGTCAGTGTACATCTTTTTTACCCAATTGTGATCAGTTTGAAGAGCTATGGATAAACATCTCTATGCCGCAATGCAGTTACCGTCAGATCTCGATTTGCGGGGTTTCTCAGAGTTGCTCGTCGCCAGCGGTGTTGAACATCGCATTACCATCCAGGGGGTTGAACAGGTTATCTGGGTTGGTACAGATATTGAACATGACCAATTGGTTTCTCTTTTTCAGCAATGGCAGGGTCAAAATAGGTCGCCTGGAGTGACACCCAATAATACCGCTGGTCTGGATATGCTGTGGCATCGGCTGCGGGCAAATGCGACCAGATTCCCACTGACCATCAGCCTTTTATTGTTCAATCTAGTCGCTTTCCCCCTAGGCCTGGCGGCCAGCGATGGTGAGTACAGCGAAATGTTTCAAAGCATGATGCTGGTGGCCTTTGAAATAAGAGGCGATCGGATTTACTTCGCAGATCTGGAGTATACCCTTAGCAGTGGCCAATACTGGCGACTGATTTCTCCGATGCTGATTCATTTCGGCTGGTTACATATAACCTTTAATCTGCTCTGGATTTGGGAAATCGGACGCCGAATAGAGTTCCTCCATGGCGCTTCGGTATTTATTCTATTAACTCTATTCAGTGGTTTAATGGCTAATATGGGGCAGTATTGGCTGGCGGGTGTTTCATTGTTTGGAGGCATGTCCGGCGTTTTGTTTGGCTTTATTGGCTACTGTATGGTTTGGGATACTTTTTCATCGGCGCGAAGGTTCGGCATTGCCCGGCCAATTTATATAGGCATGCTGGTGTTTCTGGGCATCGGCTTTAGCGGTGTTTTCGATTTTCTTGGTTTGGGTAAGTTAGCCAATGGCGCTCATTTGGGCGGGGTCATAGCCGGAGTGATGATGGGCTCTCTCGGGTTACTGTTGAAGCTGGATGTTAATCGAAACTGAAATCGACCAGGTAGCCGGTGTATTTCCGCATGTTAATGACGCAGTTATCGAGAATAAGGTATTGGCCTTTAATGCCCAGTAACTGACCTTCCAGGAAAGGTTGCTTTTCTAAATTATGTGATTTAACTTTTTCCGGATAGGCCAACACAGGATATTCAAACTGTTGCGCCTGTGCATCCAGGGTAAATTGAATGGCCTGCAGGCCGTAGGTGTTCTGTAGCCCAGTCAGGGCTGTGCTGGCGAGGTCGAATAACTCGTCTCGCTTGCTGGCAAGGTCAACGGGCTCACTCTTGCCCTTGAGGAGCTTCTGCCAATGAGTTCGATCACTGACATGTTGCTTGAAAGCAACTTCCACCAGCCCTGATTGATACCGGCTTGCTACAGACATGATGACCATGGCTTGATGGGCACCCTGGTCAAGCCAGCGAGTGGGCAGGTTAGTTTCCCGGGTGATACCGACCTTGAGGCCTGATGAGTTTGCCAGGTATATCTTATGGTCTTGCATGCAGAAATTGTTGGCGAAGTTGACGTCCCGACAGGTTCCCTGGCTGTAATGGCAGCGTTCCGGGCTGACAATGCAGATATCGCATTCTGCCAGCTGTTTAAAGCAGGGATAACAGTAGCCCTGGTTAAAACTCTTGTTGGTTTTTCGGCCGCAATTCTGGCAACGGATTTCCTCGAGGAAGCGGATCCGAATGGTGTGGCCTATGACCGGGTTAAGGTGTAACTGTTGGCTATCCAGGCGCAGTTGATACTGTACTGTAGGTCCCGGGCTGCAGGCCATTTTCTTGAGTTTTCCACGCATACGGTGATGGTAACAGAAATCAATGCAGCGGTCTGATTAAAACCAGCTGTTCTGGCACTGGAACCCAGGTAGAAGTAAAATGCCCCAGGTTGGGCAGTGGCTTATGCAGATTTGGTGACAGGTTAATGCCGTACACTAGCGGAACTGGTTTCGCAGACAAGGTCTAACATTAACGGCTAAAAGGAAAATGGGATGCAGGAAGAAAAGCCTCAGACAATAAGGTTAAAGGACTATCAGGTACCCGTCTTTGGTATTGATAGAACACGGTTACATGTTGATATCGGTGAACTCGTCACTACCGTGACAACTACGTTAGAGATCAGCAGAAACCCGCTCGATACGTCCGGGTCAAGACAATTAATGCTGGATGGGGGCAGGGGCCTGGTTACCCGGAAGCTGGCTCTTGATGGTAGAGAGCTGATGTCCAACGAATTCACTATCGATGATGAAACCCTGTCAATCCCCGATGTTGCGGAAAAATTCACCTTCACCAGCGTAGTGGAGATCAAGCCCCAGGACAATCTTGCGCTCGAGGGCCTTTACCGGTCTGGCGATATGTTCTGTAGTCAGTGCGAAGCCGAGGGTTTTCGCAATATCACCTGGTATATGGATCGTCCTGATGTAATGGCCGCGTTCGAAACCACCATTGTTGCGAATAAAAAGAGTTTTCCTGTGCTGCTATCGAACGGGAACTTAGTTGGCCATGGAGAAGAGGCTGATAGGCACTGGGCTACCTGGGAGGATCCGTTCAGGAAGCCGGCTTATCTTTTTGCCCTCGTCGCTGGCGACCTTGATTGCATTGAAGATGAGTTTGTGACCATGAGTGGCCGCAAGATTGTCCTGCAGATTTTCACAGAACGCCACAATATCGATAAAGTTGATTTTGCTATGGCAAGCCTGAAACAAGCCATGACCTGGGATGAGCAGTTTTATGGGCGAGAATATGACCTCGATATATTTATGATTGTTGCGGTCGAGAGTTTCAATATGGGCGCAATGGAGAATAAGGGATTAAACGTATTTAACACCTCCTGTGTCCTGGCGCGACCAGACACGACTACAGATGCAGGTTATCAGCGTGTTGAAAGCGTTATAGCCCATGAATATTTTCATAACTGGTCTGGTAACCGGGTGACCTGCAGAGATTGGTTTCAGCTGAGTTTAAAAGAGGGGTTCACGGTATTCAGGGACCAGCAATTTTCAGCTTTTATGGGATCAGACGCAGTCTGCCGAATGAATGATGTTGCCATGCTGAGAACCGCTCAGTTCCCGGAAGATGCAGGGCCCATGGCGCATTCAATTCGGCCTGACGCCTATATGGAAATCAATAATTTCTATACCGCGACGGTCTATGAGAAAGGCGCCGAAGTCGTTCGTATGATCAGTACGCTTGTCGGTCCTGATGGCTTTAGA
>Ga0233433_10004661_pt1 | contig 10454 bp, 13 predicted proteins | sample SI_122_August201_5_FD_179868 | JGI IMG/M metagenome (GOLD analysis project Ga0233433, IMG submission 179868) | Seawater microbial communities from Saanich Inlet, British Columbia, Canada - SI_122_August2016_100_MG | ecosystem: Environmental > Aquatic > Marine > Inlet | place: Canada: British... | reverse complement strand
GGAACTTTGATAAAATTATCATCGCTCACGGTCAACTAATCACTCGGGATGCTAAGATTGTTTTTAATAAAGCATTTAATTGGATTTCAACCCAGAACCACGATCCCTAAAAGTTTTTTCATAATCCAAGACTAACAAATCCTGAACTATGACTCTATTTGAATTGTTTTTTATAGCAGGGATGATTGTAGATCGCTTCTTCAAGTTTATTTTTAAACTGTAACTTACTATCTCTCTTAACCATCTTTGCTTTATAGGCAGGTTGTTTTCTTGGTGCTGGTGGCAGTATATAAGTTACTTGCTCAGGCTTAGATGGAGCAGTCCATTCATCATAATAAATATTTTTTCTTTTTACAGTAGGTGTATCTTCCATGGGAGGTCGCCATGATGCACTATGGTTTGATCTTGCTGCAGGCTGCGCTGGCTTAAAGTTTTTATTAAATGGATCTTCAATATTTGTGATGCCATGTCTAGCCATCGCATCTCTTCTTCGTCTTTCATTAATATTTTGTAGATGTTGTGGGTAGTGGTAACCGGCTCTGTTAGTTTGTTTTCTCTTAGCTGCTTTAGGAGATAGTGGTATACCAACATCACTTACACCTTTTTTTCCTCTAAAATTTGATAATGAATCTCCTTTATGTGGATCCCCTTTAATATTCTTTTGGCTGGTGGCGAGCGACTTGTATAACTCTGATAATTGCTTATTAAATTCACTCATCCTTTTTCCAATTAAGTAGTCTTAATCCACAGCTATTAGAGGTGTAATAATCTCCTTTAATTACAGACTGTATTTGCCAATGAGGTATATCTTCAAATACAAGATTATGTTTTATTTCTAAAAATTCTAGCAGTTCTCTTACTCCTGCAATTCTTCTTGGATTATTATTAAAAAAAAATTCATTTTCTTGTGGTGAACGATATCCTTTAACAACTTTTATAGTTTTATTTGTCATTTTCTATATCCATTATTAGTGCTTCAATTGCAGTCCATTCTGTCAATGCTCTAGCATCAGCATCTTTAGAATTTATATCTGGTAAATCTATTCGTTTACCATCGCCATCAATTACATAACCATTTTCTCTAGCGAATTTAAAAATTTTATTTATTTTTTTGTTCATTTTGTTTCTCCTTTTTGGTTGGTCTTAATGATCTTGTACTTTCATGCCTAATAAAGCTAAATGCATTTGGAAATTGTTTTAGCATTTGATTTACAGGCCCCTCAATAACTCCATACATTTTTGGTATGTATTTATTGTTAATCTTTGTGTGTTTTGTTCTGGTAAATATTTTTACACCCATGTTACTCCTTCCTTGTTTGTCTTTTTCTCAATAGTCATAGTGTTTGCTCCTTATTTGTTAGATTAATTTTGGTAATCTTTTTAATATTCACTTTCTTTAAATGCTCTTGGCTTGGTGGTACATCTGAAGTTATTCTTAAATTATTTCCTTTAACTAAAATTTTATCCTTCAGGGCTTTGTAAAAAATATCTGAAAAAATAAATAATTCTTTAGTAGACCATGGTGTATCTATCCCTTTAATTTTTAGAACAGCATAAGGGTTACCATTTGCTGTTAGGTTAAAATTTACATCCACTAATTCAGTTATTTCTATTGCATCTGGTTTACTCCAAACAAGCCGCATTATAAGCCCTCCTGATTTAACGCATAAATAACAGCACAACCCATTCGGTCAGACTTCTCATCTAATTCATCTTTTCTTTTTTCTTTTTCGATGTGTATTATTTCTGCTTCTGTAATAGGAGCATATTCAAGATGCTCTAAATTTATTATCATTTTTCTTCCTCCTTGTGTGTTTGTTGATTTATTCATGCTGCCGCCTGCATTGTAGAATTCTGTCTACCAATAAGCATAGGAACACAGGCTTTTTGACCACTCCTAAAAATATTTTCAGTTTCATTTAACAAATGTATTAATAAAGAAACTACTGCAACTCTGGAACAAGTTGATATTGGCTGCTCTTTTAAAGCTGTTTCAGCAGCAAGCAGCATTGGTAATTGAAACAACTTAATAAGCCGCAATCTATTTATTGTTTCATGCAAATTGAAACTATTTGAAACTATGAAACTCATCTATTCATATTCCTTTTTTTGAAGTCAATAAATCTTGCTATAAATACTTTCGCAGCTCCGCTTTTTGAATGATCCCTCTTTAACCAATAATTGTAACCATCATCTGCACTAATACCCTCAGTTTGAAAACCATCTTTTGTTTCAACTTTACCATCGAAACCATTTTCTAATTTTCTTCTGATTCTAGTTTTTATTTTAGATTCAGGAATATTATCATCGCCAGCATCATCTTCTAATGGTACCAGCTCCACTACCACGCTATTTAATGTTATTTGGTCCGCTTCATCACCAGCTATATTAAATAATTTTTGTACTGTTGGTAAAGCATGTGATTTACACCATGCAAGATTTTCAGCAGCTTTCAGTTTATTTTTAGCTTTAGTTATTTTGTTAAGATCTGTTGTGGTATAAACACCTGTAGACTCAGTAAAACCATCATCTGTTGGTACTTGAATTGTATCTTTTTTAAGCCAGCTAATCTCATCAGCTATCATGTTGTAGTTTGATTTAGCTTCAATCAACCCTGTATAATGAACAAAGTTAGATCCATCTTTTATGTGTTGTTTGAAGTGTGAATCCCACAATTTTTTAGTCATTGGCTGCAGCGCCAGAACAAATCTCGCAGCGCCAATTAATGATGATGCACCTCTAGCAGCCATTAAAGCATTCTGATTATCTACAAGCAGCTCACTATCTTGTGTTGATACCATGCTTATTTTATTGGTGTGATGGCCTGCAATTACAGCACCTTTCATGTTTACTGCTAATGGAATTAAGAATTGCTTAACGTAAGCATCCATATTCTGATTATCATTTTCATTGTAATTACCTGATTGAAAATTAATTAATGGATCTAGAATAATATATTTAATGTTCTTACTTTTAATGGTTTTTTCTAGCTGCAAGTATTGGTTAGTTTTTATAGCAGCGTCTTTAGTAAATTTTACTAGCTTTAGATCTTGTTCTAATCCTCTTTTGTAGATCTTAAATCTACCATCATTTTTACCCATCTTAATTCTGGCTGCAGTTAATCTTATATCTATTTCATTAAGTGTTTCTTCAGCAGCAACAATTAAAACATTTCCTCTTTTTAAAATATCTTTACCAAAAATAGGGTTACCGGTTACAAGTGCATAAGCAATCATATGCATTAACATTGTTTTACCAACTCCTGGTTGGCCTACAATTAATGTTAGAGCTTTTTCTAATAACCATCCACTTAGCAGCCATGGTCTAGGTTTTATTTTTTCTAAACCTGTATGTTCAAATAATTCTAACTCAGTAATAACTTCTTTTAGATCTGGTTCTGGTATTGGTGGATCTTCAACATCTGCTGCTGTTACATCTTGTGCATCTGCTTCAAAGTCAATTAATTCATTCTTACCTGTTTCTTCATTGTAAATTTTTATAATAGGTTCTTCATGTCCTACAATTTCAGCAATTCTAATTTGTATTGCATCAGGGCCTACATCATATTTTGAGTGTATCTTTTTTTCTTTAATTCTTTTTACATAACCTGTGTCAGTAAAATCATCTAAAGCATCAACAACTTCATCTAAGTGTTGAAACATATCTTTTTTTTCTAAATAAGCTGCAATAAGGCAAAGTGTTCTGTGTCTACCGGGTTCAGTTAAACCTGCAGCAATTGCCACTAAAGGATGATGTTGAAATCTATATTTAAATAAAAATTTCTTCCAACTTAATCTATGTCCTTGTGGCGAATATGGATATTGTACATCACTACTAAATGGGAAATTTATACCTGTTAATCCACCCGGTGTTGGTTGAGTCTTATCTACATCAACATCTGTACCATAGAGTTTTATAAATTCTTTTTCTATTCTTTTGATATCTTTAATAACTGTTTTTACATCTTGGTCTTGGTGGTAAAATTTCCATGCATGCCATCTACCACTAGGAGATTTGAACATGATTATTAAAGGATCTATTCTGTATGCTTCTCTACAAATTTCCTTAACATCTATATCTTTATCAACATCTACTACTGCACAATTAGCAACACCATTTCTATTTAAACAGCCACCTTGTTTTTTTATTCCTTTAGTATGTAAAACAAAATCTACAGCTGCGTTAATCCAATATTGATTTTTAATATCTCTACCTTTTGAGTCTTTTTTAAAGCCATCCCATAGTAAGGTTTTATCTGTTCTACATTTAAAAATTTCTGATATAATTCTGGGATCTACAACAGAATTAGTGTGCGCCACCGCCCCATTTTCCATTATCTTAAATTTCCTTGCTGCAGGTTATTATGGATAGTTTCCATAATTACATCTGCTGGGTAATAAATTCTGCCACCCAATTTAGAAAATTTGAAGATTGATCTATTTTTAGATCTTTGTTTTCTTAATGCACCCTCTGTAACACCCAGCATCTTTGCAAGATCCTTTGATGTAAACAGCAGCCCATCTTTTTCTAAAAATTTATTTAAATCTTCTTCTTTAATGGTTCTTAGTTGTGGTTTCATGCCTCTTCCTCTTTTTACTTTATTGAACATGAACTCCTTTTAATGGACTGTATCTTTATGTGAAATCTGGATCTGAAATAGATTAGAGAGGTGGCTCACTAGTGATTATTTGGCCCTGCAGCCAAACATGTCAAGGCCACCTCAATGCTGGAGTGGAAACTACAGCATCTTTTTTCTATAGTATTTTATTCTAATGTTAAATCTGTAATGAAATTAGATTATGTTTTTTTTCCAAATTTCCAAAAATCTGGATCTGCTAACTTTTTTTGCATTTCTTTTTCATATGCAATATCTGCTGGAGAATCTTTATGCCTTTTATCTCCTTTTGCTGTTTTTCTCTTCATACCAAAATGATCTTTAAACATGCTCATATGCCATTGAAATGTTTTAAGTGTTTCTGGTATTCTATATGACGTATCTTTAATAAACTCAGTTAATGAGTTGCTTTTTTTATTTTTAAAATCATTAAAAACTTTGACCGCTCCACCATCTATATTATCTATTGCATCAAGCAGTATAAATACAGATCCCTGATAATCAGGATCTTTGAGAATTTTAATTATATTCCATTTATCCTCTGCATGTTGTGCTGCTAAGACTGCTATATCGGCAGCCGTTAGTGCTGGAACATACATATCAATAAAATCTTCTAGTTGTTTAAAATCTCTTATGTTCCTTGCTATCTCAAAAACATTAACATAGTTTGCTTTATCTAAATTCTCCAAACCCTTACCAGCATCTTCACGCATCATTTGTGTAAGACTTTTTTTTGTTTCTGCGTGTTGTTTTTTTCTTTTTTTAAGTCGCAGCCTAAGTTGTTTTCCTATTTTTATAACTTCTAACTTTTTTTTTAAAGTTGATAATATTGCTTTCTTCTTTTTCTTCTTTATAGGCATCCCGTTTTTTCCACTCCTTTTTTAGTTTATCTTCTATTAATATCCATTCAAGATCTTTACTCTGCATCTTTACCTACCCTTTTTAATGCAACTACATTATCTCCAACATCATAAATACTTTTATGAGTTTTAAGTGCTGCAGCATCTTCATTAAAATAATGTTCTTTAGTAACTATCAAACTGCTATGACGCATTCTGATTGATGCAGCTTCCAGCCCCATCTTACGGCCATATATTGTTACATACGTTTTGCGTAAGTGTTTGAAACTAAGTAAGTTTTTATATTTATAAACTTTCCGTTTACCGGTACCTCTTACATATTCTCTGGTTGCCATACCAAATTTATAATTAAAATCTCTTAACTTACATCTGTAACTAGATTCATTAATTGCTTTAGATGGATCTGTTGGTCTAGGAAATACCCACTTTGAACCTACAGCCCAGCTTGCTTTAGTGTTAGCATCAGTAACTAAATTCTGTAACTTCTTCAGCTGCATAATCAACTCTTCTGTCATCTCAGGTGAAGCATCTTTTCTATTTTTTGTATCTCTTAAATAAATTTCTTTTTTTCTCCAATCAATCCACCCACTACATTTTAACTGTTCTGCCATTGTATCTGGTTTATTCCAAACAAGTCGCTGAGTGTCAGATATTCTTTCTCCATACTCCAGCAGCAATAGATAGTAAGTTAAAAAATGTGGATCTCTATATTGCTGGTCCCTACAATATTTAACAATCTCAAATAACTTAGCATTTGAATCAATATATTTTTTATCTTTTTGCTCCTCATATTTAGTAACTCTTAAACATGGATTGCTTCCTTTATGTGTTGATATCTGTCTATCTCCATCCCATTCAAAGACAACAGATAGTGCGGCTAAAGCTCTATTAGCTGCAGTAGATATACTCTCCATTCTACTATGCCAAATCTCAATATCTTTTTTTGTTAATTTATCTAATGGTAGCTCTGCGAGCTGCTTCTTATAGTAATAGTTATCTGATCTTCTAAATGGAGCTGTGAGCATTGTCTTTAGATGCTCCTTTTTAGTTTTTACTAAAACATATGTAGATAATAATTGTTTATAACTATCTGTAGTTACAGTTTTATATTTTATCTTCTTAGATTTATTTTTAACTCTAAAACCACCTGCACCAAAATTGATATATTCATTAACAAGTGTTGCTACAGTTTTATTTTTACTAGTTGTAATATTACCAGCTTTCCAAATTTTAAGTTTGGTAATTACTTCTGCTTTTACTTCATCTAATGGCTTCTGACCTACCCTGCAGATCCGCTTATATCTTCCAGATCTTTTTTGTTTACCTGCAGCATCATATGTAACTGTACTCCAATGAGCATAGTAAGATTTATTTAATGATGGTTCCGGATGTATAAAACAGGCAAGTCCCTCACAAGATTTGTCATAGTATTTCTGTAGCTGCTCTGTATGCTTGATATTTTCAAGTGATGTTTTTGTAAATTTTATGTTTCTGTTTGTCATAGTTTTCCACTCCGTTAGATTTAATTATTACAGGATGAAAACAGGCAAAAGAAATCTGGATCTGAAATAGATTCATATACCGACCATATACCGACAGATCTGTCCCAGCCGCTCTACAAGTGGCTGAATCTGTGTGAGCAGCTAACAAGCTGCGAACACTTATAATGTTTTTTAAGCATTGATTTAATTGACTAATTAAACTAAAAATCCTACAAATTACCTTATGCCCTTGTAGCTCAGCTGGTAGAGCAATTGATTTGTAATCAATAGGTCCGCGGTTCGACTCCGTGCGGGGGCACCATCAAATTCTTACTTATTTACAATAAAATTAAAAATTACTTTAATTTTTTAAAAAATAAAAATTGTTTAATAAGACTATAGAATGGAAGAAAGAGGAACTCACTGAAGTGAATTTGTTTTAGTTTAATTTCTTGTATTTATTTGATTTCTCTACGAAGTTGTTCAATTTTATTCTTCTTTTGTAAACTTCTGTTTTTATCATATAGAAGATTAAATTTAATCTTATTACTAGTTTTGACCTCAATTGATTTTGCATTTCTCACTTCAAGATTATCAGCAACAGCACTTATAGGTCTTTTAACTGGGTTTAAATTTTTGATAACAATCTTTAATCGATCACTAACTATTTTTGCCTTCCATCTTCTTGGTCTAAAAGGACTAATTGGAGCTATTGATAATTTTCGAGAATGTAAGCTCAGTATAGGTCCATGAACTGAGAGATTATAAGCTGTGCTCCCAGCTGGTGTTGAGACTAAAACACCGTCTGAAACTAATTTTTTTATAATTTGTTTCGATCCATGTTTAATAGATAAAGAAGCAGCCTGTCTACTTTGTCTTAATACAGAAACTTCATTAATAGCTATAGATTTCTTACTCTGGTTGGTTTTATTTTTTACAATCATTTCTAATGGTGAAATAGAAACCATCTTAGCTCTAGACAAGTTTTTAATAATATTCTTAGACGAAAATTTATTCATTAAAAAACCATAATTACCTGAGTTGATCCCATAAAATTTTTTTTTATGAATTTTATTTTTTTTTAATGTTTCTAGCATGAAGCCATCTCCACCAATAACAATTACAAGATTGTCTTTTTTAACTTTATTTAATTCAATTATTCTAATTAATTGACTTTTTATTTTTTGTGATTTTTTATTCTTATCTGATATAATTTGTATTTTAGACATATTTAAAATTTTAATTATTTTTTTTATTTTTTGAAAAAATTGTCAAAATTAAATTTTCAAAATCCTTGGTAAATTTTACCATCCTATCAATATTATTTTCCTTATATTCAATGAGATAGTCTCTAATTTTTAATAACTCATTACGATTTACACAATAGTATTCAATTTTTTCAGAATAGTCTTTTTCATTAAATGTTACAAGTTCTTCTAATTTCAAAGAATTTAATAAGCTAAAAGAAACTCGACTTGCAAATGAATTTCCAGATAAAGATATTGTTGGAACACATGACTGAAACAAACTATCGGAAATTCCAGTATGACCATTGTAAGGAAAAGTATCTAAATATAAATCAAAAGTACTAATTCTTTTTAAATTTTTCTCATGATCTATAGGATTTAAAAAAATTATACGATTAAAATCAAATTTATTAACTTCACAATATTTTTTTATATTATTAATTACTACTCTATTTTTAATACATAATGCCAGATATACATCTTTATATTTTTTTAAAACATTCATCCAAATATCAAAAATATTTGGTAGAATTTTCTCAATTCTACTGAAACATCCTAAAATAAATGAGTTATCAGGTAAATCAAAATCTGATTTTTTTACATTCATATTAAAAACTTTTGGCGTGAACGGTTGATAAACATCAGGCATATAAATTACCTCCTCTGAATAAAAATTAAAATGTTTTTCAGATATAATATTCTTATCAGCAATAATATATTTATACTTTTCAGTTCCCATTGAACCAGGAAATCCAAGATAATTAATTTTTATTTTAGCGATATCATATTCAAACAAATGACATTTATTATGAGCAGTATATCCAGATAAATCTATAGCAAAATCCAAATTATCAGATTTAACGATTTTAACAATTTCCTCATCTGAAAGTTGATCTAAATCGATAAACTTATCAGTATATTTAATAATTTTATCTCTTTGAATACACTCTTTCTTAAAAGTTGAGTAAGCATATATCTCAAACATAGATCTATCATGATTAACAAACAAATCTTGAATTAATTGAAAAACAGCATGATCAGTAAAATCACCTGAAAAATATCCTATTCTAACTTTTGAAGTTTTTTTTTCATTATGCTTTTTTGGTGATATTTTTGACAAAAAATAATTTTTGGGCTTTTGCTTCCAATAATTTTCAGACATTTTATTTTGAAGATCTGGATTATCATTTAAATATTTAAATGTATATGGATCCAATGAAATATTGTTAAAATCTAAATTATTATTAAAAATCTCTAAATCATCCTTTAAACATATCCAGTCACCTAAATATATTTTAGAAAGTATTTTTTTATGTAAGAAAAACTGTTTTTCAACATTTTTTTTAATCATTTTTTCACAATACAGGATAGCATTTTGATATTCCTTTGTGTCAATATAAAGTTCAACTATTGATTTATTATTTAAAAAATTACTATCTTCTATTTTAATTGAAAGGCTTAAATCTTCTTCAGCTTTTTTATATTCTGAAAAATTTTTATAAATATAAGCTCTCTGTCTTAATGCGTTTAAATTTTTTTGATCTAACAACAACAATTTATCTAAAATACTTAGAGCTTTTGTATAATTGTTAATTTTAATTAAAATATTTGAATAATTTAAATAACTATCAATAAAATGAACGCCTTTCTCATCAAATTGCTGATAGATATTTAAAGCTTCATTTTGATAGCCGCATTCAAACAAAAATATTCCAAAATTATTTCTTAATTTTAAATCATTTGGATATTTAAGTAATCCTTCTTTAGAAAACTCAAGTCCTTCAGTAAACTTTTTATTCTCTAATAAAATATTTGATTTATTAACCCAACTATTTAAAAAATTATTTTCTTTTATATTTATTTCAAAATATTCAATTGATTTTTCAATATTATTAGTGTTTTTTTTTAAAATACCTAAATTATTTAAAGTACCTGGGTTTTTAGGATCTATCTCTAGACTTTTTAACAAATATTTTTCAGAAAATTCATAATTCTTGATTTGAAGATAAATTGTTCCCAATAATTGCAGAATTGCAGAATTGTTTGTATCTTTTTTTAATAAGTGTAAATAAATTTTCTCCGCTTCGTTTAGCTTACCATTTTTGTGCAAAGCTAATGCTCGATTAAAGTCTTCTTTCATGAATAGAATTTAATGGTGCCCTCGGCCAGACTCGAACTGGCACTCCGCAAGCGGCAAGGATTTTAAGTCCTTTGTGTCTACCAATTTCACCACGAGGGCATTAATGAATTT
>Ga0233433_10004653_pt1 | contig 10470 bp, 10 predicted proteins | sample SI_122_August201_5_FD_179868 | JGI IMG/M metagenome (GOLD analysis project Ga0233433, IMG submission 179868) | Seawater microbial communities from Saanich Inlet, British Columbia, Canada - SI_122_August2016_100_MG | ecosystem: Environmental > Aquatic > Marine > Inlet | place: Canada: British... | reverse complement strand
GAAAGGCGTCTCACAGGGAAATGCTCCGCTGGGACGCTGAGAACCAATGGTTTTTGGCAGAAATTGCATGCATCGAGCCCGGCTCACTCTACCATCGTCGAAATAAGGCATTATTCGAGGTGCCCTTTATTGTAATATTGAAAAGTTTTTGGCTAATTTGGCGAGAAAGGCATGAACATGAAGCGCACAATTTGCGGACTTTTGACTCTTGTCCTCTTCGGGCGTCAATCGACGGGCCTGTACTCAAAAGAATTTTTTACCTCGGTTCCTGCCAAAGGTGAGTTCAAGAGCGATGTTCATTATGCAGCCGCGCTCGGGATCTATTATTTCCCAAGAAAATGCAGTTGGGTATATACGGCGGATGGTCTGAGAACGTCTGAGGCCGTCCAATACCCATCCAGATTCACCGGCAGTTCGATCATCAAGAACAAAGTCGATGACGGCACATACTTGATCTACATGAGTGATAGCAAAGAATCTCTCGGCGAAATACCTTTGTATGTAAATGTCCACACGCGCAACGGGACCTGTTGGCGCAGCGACGGTTTTGAAACAGGGGAATTTTACGACTTTTCCAATCATGCGCCCAAATTGCCAAAATAGACATTCGTGGAAATGGCAATTCGCGACAATTTCGCCACGGGGCAATAAAACATGTAGTAGGTGAGCGACGAACGGCGGTTTCGCTATGCTCTCCCAAGGGAGGATTTTCGGATGATCCCCAACGTACCATTGCCCGACGGACCGGTCCTTTTGGACGGCGGCATGGGCCAAGAATTGCTGGCCCGAGTCGGCGGCGAAGTGGGGGCGTTGTGGTCGGCGCAGGTGTTGATCGACCGGCCTGATTTGGTGCGTGATGTGCACGAGGATTTTATCCGGGCCGGCGCCGATATCATTACCACCAATACCTATACGGCGATCCGTACCAAGCTTGATGAAGCGGGACCCGGGTTTCTGTTCGAAGACTTGAACCGCCGCGCCGGGAAGTTGGTGAACGAGGCGCGTGATAATGAGGCCGGGAACAAGAATGTTGATCGCCGGCTCGCTGCCGCCGTTCTACGGCAGCTTCCGGCCGGACCTGGTGCAGGCATTCGAGGTCATTGAACCCATGTACCGCGAACAAGCAGAGGTTCTGGCGCCTTACGTGGATTTCTTTTTGTGTGAGACCATGTCGAGTGCCGCCGAAGCGTTCGCGGCGGTGGCCGGCGCGGCGGCGATCGGCAAGCCGATCTGGGTGAAGTGGACCCTGGAGGACCACGGCTCGGCGAGATTGCGGAGTGGCGAGACGGTGAGCGCGGCCTTCAAGGCGCTCGATGGGCAGCCGGTCAGCGGATTTCTTGTCAATTGTTGCTCGCCAGAAAGCATTACCGCAGCAATGGTCGAGTTGGCGACCTTAAGCGACCTGCCGGTCGGAGGGTTCACCAACGGGTTCGCAGAAACTCCGAAAGATTGGGAGTCGGGTGACGGTATCCAATCGCTTGGTCAGCGCCAAGACTTGGATGCTGAATCATATGCTTCGCACGTTGCCGAATAGCTGGATGGTGGTGCCCGGATTGTTGGCGGTTGTTGCGAAGTGGGGCCCGCGCATATTGCCTGATTGAGGTGTCTGCTCGACGATAGGGCTTAGGGGGTGAGCAAGGCATAAGAAGGTCGCGGGCCTTGCAATTGGATTCGAGCCGATTCATGGTATCGGCGAATGTCTGTTGAAATTGGAAAAGGCGGCGCCGAATTATGGACCCCTTGATCTTGAAAATTGCGTTAGTGCCGTGGGAGCCGGTCGTTTATCTGGTTCTGTTCGCCGTTTACGCGCGGGCCTTTTCAGGCGCTTCAATCGATGGCGCTGGCACGGGGCAACTTGGATGGCGGCATGGCGCGCAGGCCATTTCCGTTTCTGCGACGGGCACATTCATGGCCTTGGCATTCATGGCCGTCACACTGTTGGGATTGGCCAGCGGCGCGAGCATGGAATTCCTGCCCGCCGGATTAAGCGTTCTTCAGGTGATTATTTTGATCGGTGCCTTTGACGCCGTTGTCGCGTCCGGTGCGGCGACTTATGCGGTTGCGGTCAATCCCGGTTGGATGAATTTGGATGAAGATGGCCGTGAACGTTCCGTGCTGCTTCGCCTCATGACGGCCCGGAGCTGGTTGTTTTTCGCTTTGCTCAGGCTGGCCATGGCCGGCGCGCTGATTGTCATGGACCCGGCTGCCGGCATGGCTCGCCCCGCGGCCACAGGCAACGGCGGCGCGTCGGCAAGTTCAATGGACGCGTTGAATAAGAAGCTCACGGGTATGGAAGCGCGCCTGGATGAAATCGCCAAGGTGAGCTTGCCGGCCCTGACGTTGAAGCTCGATGCGGCGAGAGAGAATATGCAAAAAGCCTCTACAGACAGTTGGCCGGATGTGAAAGTTGGCCCCGGGGCGACGCGCATGCGCGCCGCCGTCGATCAACTGAAGGGCGCCCTACGCGCGGAAATCGCCACAGCGCCGGCGGACGGGAAGGTTTCTTCCAGTGCCATGGGCCCGTCGATGATCAACATATTGGAAAGTTTCTCGGCGGTCCTGGACAGCGATATGCAAGCCGCCGATGGGCGCAAAGCCGAGACCGTGCGTGCCTTATTGGCCTTGATTGAACCGATGGCACAGCGCCTTGGGGTTGGATCGGCAATGGCTCAGAAATCAACCGGCATGGTTGCCGCGGCCGATATTCCGGCGGCGATCACCTTTAGCTTCCCATCCGGTGCCAACACCGTGCCGACCCAATCGGATGACGGCAGGCCGCTGGCTGCGGCCCTCAATGATATGTCGGCCTTTGTCCGCGCCCACTCCGGGTGCCTGGTTCTGGTGGAAGGTCACGCCGATGCGAAAGGCCGCGAGGATACCAATCTGTTGCTGTCCTTAGAGCGCGCTGAGGGGATTGCCGGGCCATTGCGCGACAAGCTCGACAGTGGTCATGTTATCGCCGTGCCGAGGGGCGAGCGCGAACCTCTAGTGAAGACCAAGGATGGTGTTGAGAATCCGAAAAACCGGCGGGTCACGCTGGCGGCGCGGTGCCTGTACGAAATAAAGGCGCCCGACGCGGCAACGAAAAAGATCGCGCAAGCCAGTTAACTGGCAATCCTTAAGATCATATTCAAGGTGCCGGTCCAGCCGTTCTCCAAACACGTCCCGATGGCGCGCTCAACGCCTAGGCTCTTGACCATGCTCTCGGCCAGTTGCCGTTGATAGGCGTGGTTGTTGGTCCTGGACTGTGGTGCATTGAAAGTCATATCGACTCCTAGCACTGGGAGGCCAGGCGAAAATGGTCTCCGCGGTGTTAATGCGCTACTGACCGACAATTCAGGGTGACGTTAAGGCTTTTGAAACAGCCTTTTCCGACAATACAGTTGACAACTAGGGGCCTCCGGGTGTTTTTTCGGGAGAGCGCTGGTACGAACCGGCGAGAAGTTAGGGCAATGACGACGAAGATGACAATGAATCGCCACCCGCAGGATCGGAACGACGGCTTAAACACCGGCGCGTCCATCCGTGCGCTTGCCCTTGATCTCCTCCTTATCCCCACAGGGGCCCTCCGACTTAGGTGCCCCTGAACGCATTTGCCGGCAAGCTCAGATGAGCACGCCGCGTTCAGGGGATTGTCTCCAAAATTGTTCTGGTGACTCCTAAGTTGAGGAAAGGATTATTCAAATGAGCACCCAATCAGATACCGACCCGAACCGGGTCATCATTTTCGACACCACTTTGCGTGACGGCGAGCAGTCGCCGGGCTGTTCCATGAATTTGGAAGAGAAACTGAAGATTGCCAAAATGCTGGAAGGCATGGGCGTCGATGTCATCGAAGCCGGCTTCCCGATCGCCTCACCGGGTGATTTCGAAGCGGTCAATGAGATCGCCAAGGTCGTCAAGGATGCCGTTGTTTGCAGCCTGGCGCGATCCGGCAACATGGATGTCGATGCCGCCGGCGAGGCGCTGGCGCCGGCCGAACGCAAGCGTGTCCATACGTTCATCTCAACCAGCCCGCTGCACATGAGCGTCAAGCTGCAGATGGAACCTGAAGACGTCCACCAGGCTGTCATCGACAGCGTAACGCGGGCCCGCAAATACACCGATGATGTCGAATGGTCGGCGGAAGACGGTACGCGCACGGAGCACGACTTCCTCTGTCAGTGTGTCGAAAGCGCCATCAAGGCCGGTGCGACGACAATCAATATCCCCGACACGGTGGGCTATACGGTGCCGGACGAATACGCCGAACTCATCCGCATGGTCATGAACCGGGTGCCGAATATCGATAAGGCGCGCATCTCGGTGCATTGCCATAATGATCTAGGCTTGGCCGTCGCCAATTCCCTGGCCGCCGTCTCGGCCGGCGCACGGCAAGTCGAATGCACCATCAACGGCATCGGCGAGCGGGCCGGCAATGCGTCGCTGGAGGAAATCATCATGGCGCTCAGGACGCGCTTTGACGTGATGCCGTTCGCCAACAACATCATTACCGAGAAAATCACCCCGGCCTCGCGGTTGCTGTCGGGTGTCACCGGCTTCAACGTGCAGCCCAATAAGGCCATCGTTGGTGCCAATGCTTTCGCCCACGAAGCGGGCATTCATCAGGACGGTGTCCTGAAAGATGCCGGTACTTATGAAATCATGACACCCGAATCGGTTGGCCTGAATAAGAATCAATTGGTCTTGGGTAAGCATTCTGGGCGCCATGCCTTCAGTGCGAAGTTGAAGGAGCTGGGTTTTGAGATCGGTGATAATGCCATGCAGGATGCGTTCCGGCGTTTCAAGGTGCTGGCGGACAAGAAGAAAGATGTGTTTGACGAAGACATCATTGCGCTTGTCGACGACGAGGCCGTGCTGAACGCCAACGACCGAATCAAGGTGTTGGCGTTGGAAATTAAGTGCGGCACCGTGCACCAGCCGCCCGAGGCCGCTTTGGAATTGGAAATTGACGGCGAAAGCAAGGCCTGCAGCGGCACAGGAGACGGTCCGGTGGATGCGGCGTTCAACTGTATTCATGAACTTTTCCCGCATACGGCGACGCTGCAGCTCTATCAAGTGCATGCTGTCACCGAAGGAACCGACGCCCAAGCCGAGGTCACCGTTCGCCTTGAAGAAGAAGGCAAGACGGTGAACGGGCAGGGCGCCGACACGGATACCATGGTGGCTTCGGTGAAGGCTTATGTGCATGCATTGAACAAGTTGCTGGTGAAGCGAGAAAAAACTGCGCCTGCGGCGCTTTCGGCCTAGCAACCTCCGCTACAAGTACTTATAAATGCAGTGTCGGCGCTGAATTATTTTTCAGCGTCGTTACCGTATTAATCTTTCATTGACCATTATCCATTAGCGATAGTCTATGTTTTCACTTCTTTTCGGATTCCTCTCGGCCGACATGGCCATCGACCTGGGCACCGCCAACACGCTCGTCTACGTGAAGGGCCGCGGCATCGTGCTCAATGAACCCTCCGTCGTCGCCATCGTCGAGGTCAAGGGCAAGAAGCAAGTCCTGGCCGTCGGCGAGGAAGCCAAGCAAATGCTCGGCCGCACGCCCGGCAACATCCGCGCCATCCGGCCACTTCGTGACGGCGTCATCGCTGACTTTGAAGTTGCCGAGGAGATGATTAAGTATTTCATCCGCAAGGTGCACAACCGGCGCAGCTTCGCAGCCCCCGTGGTGGTCGTCTGCGTGCCGTCGGGGTCCACGGCCGTCGAACGACGAGCCATTCAGGACTCGGCCGAAAACGCCGGTGCCCGGAAGGTTTATCTGATTGAAGAGCCCATGGCTGCCGCCATCGGTGCCGGCCTGCCTGTGACCGAGCCGACGGGTTCCATGATCGTCGATATCGGTGGCGGTACGACGGAAGTCGCGGTGCTGTCGCTAGGTGGCATTGTTTATTCTCGTTCGGTCCGCGTCGGCGGCGACAAAATGGACGAAGCCATCATTGCCTACATTCGCCGCAATCATAACTTACTGGTCGGTGAAGGCAGTGCTGCACGCATCAAGGAAGATATCGGTTCGGCGTGTCCGCCCGAAGATTCCGAAGGCGAGACAATGGAGATCAAGGGCCGCGATTTGATGAACGGCGTGCCGAAGGAATTGATTCTTTCGGAGCGCCAGATCGCTGAGAGTCTAGCTGAGCCCGTGGGCGCGATCATCGAAGCGGTGAAAGTCGCGCTCGAACATACGGCGCCTGAACTGGCCGCTGACATTGTCGACAAGGGCGTTGTCCTGACTGGCGGCGGCGCGCTGTTAGGCAATATGGATTTTGTTTTGCGCCACGCCACCGGCCTGCCGGTATCCATTGCCGATGACCCGCTATCTTGTGTGGTGTTGGGCACGGGCCGCGCGCTTGAGGAAATGAAACGCCTCAAGGACATTCTCACGACAATGTATTAGTCCCAGATATTAATTCCAGGTATTAATTTCTCTGCAAGTTTCCGTTAATATACTTGTGATTACTATAGCATCACGGTAACCCCCTTTGTTTGGGGTAACCACGACGCAGACATGCCGCACGAGTACTTGAAAGTGAGGCCCAGGTGAAAGACTCGACGCGTACCGTCAGCCGGATTACCGCGCCCGTCAAAAGCGCGGCCCAGCGCTTCGCCTATATGGCGTTGATACTCGGTGCTGTTGGCGTGTTGGTCATCGGCCGCGTCGATGCCGTCCATATGGATCAACTTCGCGCACAGATCACCGATGCGGTGACGCCTATTCTCAATGTGCTGTCGCAACCGGTCGATGCGCTTAATCAGGCGGCCGGCAAGGTTCGAGAACTTTATGCCGTTCACGAAGAGAACCAGCAGTTGCGGATTGAGCGCGATCGGCTTTTGCAATGGCAGGCGGCGGCACGCAAGCTCGAAGCGGAGAATCGCACGCTCAGGGGATTGTTGAATTTTACCGCCGGCGCGCAAACCAATTTCATTGCCGCCCGCGTCGTCGCCGATTCGGGCGGCGCCTTTGCCCATAGTTTGATTTTGAATGCAGGAGATCTGGCCGGCGTGCGCAAAGGCCAAGCCGCGGTGACCGGCGACGGACTGATCGGCCGAGTGTCGGGCGTCGGTCGACGGTCGTCCAGATTGCTGCTGATTACCGATTTGAACTCACGCATACCTGTGGTGATTGAATCGACACGTACCCGCGCAGTCTTGGCCGGCACCAATTCCGGCCGGCCCCGGTTGATCCATCTGCCGACGGGCGCGATCATCGCCAAGGGGGACCGGGTGGTGACGTCGGGTCACGGTGGCGCATTTCCCAGCGGATTGCCCATTGGTGTGGTCTCTGCCGCGACTGATGGGATTTTTGATGTCCAGCCTTACGTCAATCGTGACCGCTTGGAATACGTTCGGATATTGGATTACGGCCTGCAGGGAATTATTCGTTCCGGCCCCGACCGGAACCGCCGCAAGCCGGCCAATTAGGCGTCGGCGGGATGCGTGAAATCAGGATCGATTGATGAAACCGTCAGTATGGCATCGCATGGATATCCTGAGGCGGCAATTGACGCCGTTCATGCTGACCATCGTCTTGGTGTTTGTCGGGCTGGTGCCGTTTCATATTTCTGATCTGGCACGGGTTATGCCGCTGTTTTCGTTGATCGCGGTGTTCCACTGGGGCGTGTACCGCGCCGAACTCCTGCCCATGTATGCGGTCTTTCTGATCGGCTTTTTTCAAGATGCGCTCAGCGGCGTGCCCATGGGCGTTTACACACTCGTTTACGTATTGGTTTACGGCTTGGTTTCTTTTCAGCACCGGTTTTTCTCAGGCAAATCGTTTTGCGTGGTTTGGCTGGGATATGCCGTGGTGTCGGCGGGTGCGAGTTTCCTGGTATGGTTATTGGTATCGTTGCTCCACGGCGCTGTGGTCGACCCGCTTGCCGTCGCTTTCCAGTATCTTCTGGGGCTTGGTTGTTATCCCTTGATCGCGCACCTGTTCCTGCGTTGGCAGCGTGCCGTGTTGCAGCAGGTCTGACATGAACCGGGACGCTGAACGCCACAAGCTGTTCAATCGCCGCTGCGTCATGTTGGTCGGCGGCAAGGCAGTGCTGGTTTCGGCGCTGATCGGGCGGATGTACTACCTGCAGGTTTTGGAGTCCGAGCGCTACAAGACCTTGGCCGAGCAAAATCGTATCAACCTGCGGCTTTTGCCGCCGCCGCGGGGCCGGGTTATTGACCGTTTCGGTGTGCCACTGGCCAACAATCAACAAAACTACCGGGTATTGTTGATCCCCGAAGATACCCGCGATGTAGCGGCCACGCTCGATAGTCTGGATGAAATCATTTCCGTCGGCCCCGGCGAGCGCCGGCGAATTCTTCGCGACGTCAAACGCAACCGAAGCTTCGTTCCGGTCACGCTGCGTGAAAACCTTGATTGGGGTGAAGTCGCCCGGATTGAGGTCAACGCGCCCGACCTGCCGGGTGTGATGATCGACGTTGGCCAAAGCCGTGATTATCCGCACGCCGATCAGCTGGCCCATGTGCTGGGTTACGTTGCCGCCGTATCGCCCAAGGATCAGACTGGCGACCCATTATTGGAATTACCCGGTTTTCGGGTCGGGAAAGCCGGCCTGGAAAAGATCCACGACCTCAATCTTCGTGGCCGTGGTGGCAGTTCGCAGGTTGAAGTCAATGCCTACGGCCGTGTGATCCGGGAACTCCGTCGCAAGGAAGGCGAGCCCGGGGCTGAAATCAGCCTGACCATCGATATGGGATTGCAGAAGATGGCCAGCCAGCGGATGGCCGATGAAAGCGCAGCCGCGGTCGTTTTGGATGTCCATAACGGTGACGTGCTTGCGATGGTTTCGACACCCAGTTTTGACCCCAATCTTTTTAACACCGGTCTGAGTGCTGTTCAGTGGAAAGGGCTGGTCAACAATCCTCGCGCGCCATTGATCAACAAAACCATCGCCGGCAGGTATTCACCTGGCTCAACCTTTAAAATGTGTGTGTTGCTGGCGGCCCTTGAAAAGGGTGTCATCACGCCATCCAGTCGCATCTTCTGCACCGGGTTCCTTGAACTGGGCGACGCGCGGTTCCACTGTTGGAAAAAGCATGGGCATGGATTGGTTGATGCCCACCAGGCGACTGTTCAGTCGTGTGATGTATTCTTTTACGATATCGCCAAGCGTACCGGTATTGAGCGGATCGCCGCCATGGCGCGCCGGCTTGGTCTCGGCGCGCAATTGGGGATTGATTTGCCTGGCGAGCAGGCGGGCCTGGTGCCGACCCCGAAATGGAAGCGTGGGGCCTTGGATGCGCCGTGGCATCAGGGCGAAACCTTGATTGCCGGTATCGGCCAGGGATACATGCTGACGACGCCGCTGCAGATGGCGGTGATGACGGCCAGGATCGCCAACGGCGGATTTGCGGTCAAACCGCATTTGACTCGCGCGATCACCAAGGATGGGGTCGCGAAGTCAAAGGAGGCGGATAAATTCGATAGTCTAGATCTGCCATTGCGCCATCTGGAAATTGTCCGAGCCGCCATGAATGACGTGGTCAATTCGCCGCGTGGCACGGCGTACCGTTCACGGATTAAAGAACCTGAGTTTGCCATGGCCGGGAAGACAGGTACCGTTCAGGTGCGCCGGATATCAAAGGCCGAGCGCGAGAAAGGCGTCAGAAAGAACGAGGATTTGCCGTGGAAGGTGCGCGACCACGCATTGTTTGTCGGATTTGCGCCGGCTGATAATCCTCGCTACGCCGTTTCCGTCGTTGTTGAACACGGCGGCGGCGGTTCGAAGGTGGCTGCGCCGATTGCCCGTGACATTCTGGCGGAAGCCCAACGCCGTGGTTCCGCCGGCCGACCGGTGAAGACAGCGGGACAGCGCGCGCCCGCGGACACTCATCGAACAGTGCCCAAGGAGCGGGACGGATGAGGGAAGACAGTTTAAATCAGCCCGAATTTACCTTCGGTCAAAAACTTTTGAACCTGCATTGGTTTTTGGTGTTTTTGATCTGTATGACAGCCGCCATAGGTGTCGCCATGCTGTATTCTGCGGCCAATGGCAGTTTTCAGCCGTGGGCGTCACGCCACATGGTGCGTTTCGGCGTGGGATTGGTGGTGATGATCACCATAGCGTTGATCGATGTCCGCATCTGGCTGCGTTACGCCTACGTGTTTTATGGCCTCAGTCTTGTTCTGCTGATTTTGGTCGAGATCATGGGGTATGTGGGCATGGGCGCGCAGCGCTGGCTGGATCTGGGCTATTTCAACCTGCAACCGTCGGAACTGATGAAAATTGCCCTAGTGTTGGCCTTGGCGCGCTATTTCCACGGCCTCAGCCTGGAAGACGTGGAACGCCCAACCCGCCTGATTATGCCGTTGTTGATGGTCTTTACGCCGGCCGGCCTAGTGCTGCGCCAACCCGATCTTGGCACCGCGCTAATGTTGATCCTGGCGTCGGGGGGGATCTTCTTTGTCGCCGGCGTGCGGATTTGGCAATTTGCGCTGGTGATTGTCTCGGGCCT
>Ga0233433_10004652_pt1 | contig 10474 bp, 7 predicted proteins | sample SI_122_August201_5_FD_179868 | JGI IMG/M metagenome (GOLD analysis project Ga0233433, IMG submission 179868) | Seawater microbial communities from Saanich Inlet, British Columbia, Canada - SI_122_August2016_100_MG | ecosystem: Environmental > Aquatic > Marine > Inlet | place: Canada: British... | reverse complement strand
AAATTACAAATCAAAAGGTATGTAATTTAAATTATATACAATCTTGTATATTATCTAATAAACTATCTCTGCAACAATCACATACAATATGTAAATTGTTAAATAAAGAACGGTTGCTTTCTAAAAATATTAATATTAATAAAATAATAGAAACTGTATCTCTTAATAATGTCAGCATTATTTGTTCTGATAAGCAAACAGGTAAAACATTTATACCCCTAGAATTATCACATTATAATTTTGATATTAAAAATATTAGGTTAGAAGATAATCAAATGTTTATTAATACAAATATTATAGTTGCTAATAATTGTATTATAGACCAATGGAAAAGCAAACTAACTACTTTTTATAGAGCAGATTATCTAATTATTAGAACATTTAGTGAATTAAACAAATTATTAATTACTAGAGTTTCTAGTGATGAAGATGAAGTTTTAACACTATCTGATAGAAATATAATAGGTTGTTTTAGATTGGATTATAAACATAAATTTATTGATACTACTAAATTGAAAGGTATTAAAGTAATTCTATTATCTAATAAAGTATTTCAATCATTTATGTTTTATAGTAAACTAAGTAATCTTATCTTTCCTAGACTTACAATTGATTCTTTTTATTCATTAAATGTTGGTATGCAGTATAAACACTGTCTTGTGTTTTATAATCAATTATTTATTAATATTTATTTGATGAGTAATAATAAACATCTACTTCTTCAAAAACCTGAAAGTAGATTATTTCCAGCACGTTATTTGTTTAATTATCTAAATCTTATCTATAAATTCTATCTTAATAAAGATAATTTGGATAAAGAACATAATATATTATTAAAGAAACAATCTAATCTTAAAGTATCGATTGATACATCAACAGATATAGATGCTATATTTAATTATAAAGAACAAAATACAATGATTACAAATCAGATATCATGTATTATCACAGATATTAATAAACGAATTAGACTAATAGATAATATTGTTATTTATAATGAAACAACATGTTTAACCTATAAAAAGACGAATACTATTGTTATTAAATCTTATAATTATATTAATAATGATGTTATAATACAACTCGATGAAATGACTGAATTATTAGAAGCAAAAGAATATAAATTAGTTACTATACTACTTAATATTAAACTTTTATTGTTTGATATGGTTAAAAGAGAAGTATTACTTAATAAAACTGATTATTATAATAGAAACAACATATATGGTACCAAGATTAATTTGGATTTTACAAGTAGTAGTAATATTATATCAAGTTTACATAAACTAGAGAAGTTGAAAAATGAAACCGGTTTATTATTTGAAGAATATTTTATTAATAAAACTAACATATCTAGCAATTCTACTGTTAATGAAGAGATTATTGAAAGAGTATTATTAAAAGCAAAAAGCAAACAAACAGCACTAGAAGAAGAAAAGGTTGAATTATTAACCCTAGTAGATGAAAGTATTGAAGAGAAAAATGCTAATATTTTAGAGAGAATAAATGATGTAGAAGAATGCTCTATTTGTTATTCTAAAATGGAATGTCCTCTAGTTACTTCCTGTTGTAAAAATGTATATTGTCTTACTTGTTATCTTACTTCTTATAATAATAATCATAAATGTTTGAATTGTAGAGCAGATATTGATTTAAAAAACCAAATGGTAATTAAAGATAAATTAAATACTATAATTAAATATGATACAATAGATAAAATAACTAGGTTTTCTAAATATAAACCACGTGAAACAAATTTAAATAATATCCTATATTTGATTAAAATTACATGTATTAATCCTAAAATACTATTTATTACAAATGATAGTATTGATGATGATAAACTAAAGAGTTTAAAAGACACGATTATTCTACAAAATATGAATTTATATGCAATTGATTATAATAAAAAGATATGTTCTACCAATATTCATAAATTTAATCAATCATTAATTAATTGTTTGATTATGACAGATTGGAATTATAATTATTTTCTAGATATGGGATTTAATATTATTGACCTAGATTATATTATTAGTTATGATTCTAATATATACTTTAATAAAGACACCTTACCTAGTATTATTAACAGAGAAGGAATTCAAACTACTGAAACTATAACACATTACTGTTTATAACTATTTAATTTAAATTAGCTATATATAATAGTTTTATTAAAAAAAAACATAAAATTGAATTATTTTTTATTATGATCATAAGTTAGATTTACTGAATTCTTAATCTGCTACTTTCAATTCATTCTTTCCTCTTAACAACACAGAAAACAAATATGGAACTACCGTTTAATGAGTTTTTGGGTGATTTTAATATGGGTTCATTGTGTGATAAGCAATTCATTAGTGATCAGTGGTCTGGTATTCCAATCTCTATAAAACAATTGAAATTAGATTTGTATTCTTTTTATGATAAACCAAAAGAAAAAAAGAGATATTCATCAGGACCAATAAAGACACCACTAGATGAAGAATTGCTAGAAAAATATAACGACACACTTAAATACAAACCAATAGAATGGAGGAAATTTATAAAAAGTTTAACTCATCAGGTAACACCAGAAGAAATAACAAGGTTAAAACAACTAAGGAGACAACACAAACAAAGGGAATATAATCAAGCATTGCGTAAGCGTAAGAAAGAAAAAGAGAAACAGCAATCTTACTAATAAACATATAAAAAAAAATTGATTTCTTTTTTATTTTTTAAAGTGTTAATTAACATTCCATTATGGAAACCCTTTTGAATCAAGAAAGTGTTACTAATTTTATTTATAATATTACAAGTAATTTAATAAACACTAAACTTATTGATTTCAAAAAACTTAATTTAATTAGAACTTATAAATCATCTAGTCATTTAGATTTCATTAATATTTATAATTTTAAATATAAAAATGCTAATATTATTATTAAATTGCAAAATGTATCATCTAGAAGTATTTATGAATCACATCTAGAAATGAAATTAGGTATCTATTTTAATAATATATGTAATAATTATTATACTCATTATTCTCTTTTTAATTATCTGAAAACAAAACTTAAAGATTTAATTAATTTTGATTTTGATGTTGATGATTATATTTTAAAAGGTAAATGTATAATTATCCCTTTTTATATAGTTTCAACATATGGTTTTAGTTGGCATAAATTTATGAAATTACTAAATGACTTTTTTAAATATAAAGATGAACGATGTGGTATATGTTGTAAGAGTGTTCCTCTTTATTCACCTATGTCGAAATCATTTAATGATTTTAAGTTATGTAATGATGAATGTTGCCTAGAAACCTTTTATTATCAATATAATCCGGAAAGGGAGTTGAAATCATATTTTACCGAAATGCCTGTAAAAGGAAGATTAATTATGAAATTAATTAAAAGTATTATCAATTCACCTAGAAGAGATGTTGTTTTAGATATTCCTGATTTTATCAATAATTGGGGGGATTTGATAGAATATTTTGATACTACATCTAGTACTAATTATAAAGGTACATTTATTAACTATATAGATTTGTTAAGTTGTAATGATGATAATTATAGAAGTAAAGAAAAACTTAAAATATTAGAAACAGATACTTATTATATTGATTATAAACTTTTTGTAAGGTATAATATTGTCTATAAATTTATTAAATATTTCTTCTATAAATTAAATAAATATGATTTTTTGAATTGTGATATTAATATTCCTAATTGTAATATTATTGAAACAAAATATCTTACTATTGAAGACGAAACAATTTTTAAAAAAGAAGAAAATGATTATGCATTTCATGGCAGTAGTCTAGAAAATTGGTTTAATATTCTAGATAATGGATTACAACCTGGTAGCAAAGCAAAACAAACACTTGTCAATGCTAATGTTTATGGTAAAGGGATTTATGTATCTGATACACCTGAATATAGCGTTCATTACTGTAATTCACGCAGAGATAGTGCTGTTCGTAAAAAACTTGATAATAAAGGTAACCATATGATTATGGGGATTTTTCAAGTAGCAAAGGGATTAGAAACATACAAGAAATCAACCAATATTTATTTGGTTAAAGACCCTAATGAACTTATATTGCGTTATCTTGTAATTATTAATAAAGGCGATAATATAACCAAAATTGTTAAATCTATTAAATCTAAATTCTCTAGTGCTACTATTAAGAAAATAGAAGGGGGTAAGCAATCTCTTGCTAAAAAGAAGGGCAATATAAGATTACAAAAAGAATGGGATGGAATAGTTAAAAAACAGGAAGAACTTAATATTGTTGTTAAAATGGATGATGAAAATATATGGAATATTGATTTTTCTTGTGTTAATTTAGGCACTGATACTAAAATTTATAAACAACTTGAAGGAAAAGAAATTACACATATACAATTAGAAATTACAATTCCTGACAGATATCCATTTGAAGCACCTTTTGTTAGAGTTGTCTATCCTAGATTTAAATTTATGACCGGACATATTACACGAGGTGGAAGTATTTGTATGGAATTGCTAACTAATAAAGGGTGGATGCCTACTATGTCTATTGAAATGCTTCTAGTCCAAATTAGCAATCTTATTACAGAAGGTGATGCTGAATTAGATGCTACTAGTTGGGATAGTAAATATACTATTGAAGAGGCAAAAGAAGCATTCTCACGAATGATTAAATCACACGGATGGTAATAATTATTATATTTAAAAAAATTGAAATTAATAATCTTTTTAATGTGATTTTAAAAGAGTTGGAACGCTTTGTTTTGAATAAGAAATGTGTGCTGTTGACGATTTGAATATTGATTCATGGATGAATAAATATTGTGGAGAGTATAATCTTTTATATTTAAATATTTACAGATTTATATATGGTTATACTCGTGATGAGTTTGAAGTTGTGGAGACTCTTGCTAATATGTCTTAATTGAAATTTTTGATATGCTTCTAACTTTCTTATAATTAAAAAAAAAACAATAAAATTGAAAATTCTTATCCTTAATATAGATTATAGTTCATCATGCTTGAAACAGTTCTAATCTTCATTAAGTTGGGTGTGGTTGTCTTTTCAATCATTATGGTGATATATTCACCTTTAATCTTGCTTAAATATCTCTACGACATTATGCGGAGATAATCTTTGAAAAAAAACTTTTTTTATTTTTATAATAATAGTAATAATATATCAAAAAAACATAATGAAATCTTCTTTATAAAATAAATAAGATTATTATGGCACTATCAAATTAAAAGAGAATTAAGTAATAATAAAGATAAATAATATACAATAGATTTTCAAATTAAAAATCCATTTACAAAATTGAATTTAAAAACTATATAACATATAAATATATATATATAAATTTAAACATAGATAATGAAAGATGATTTGAAATTTATTGATTTATTTGCAGGTATTGGTGGTTTTCATTATGCTATGACCAAAGTAAACAAAACCTATAAATGTGTAATGTCTTGTGATATAGATGATAAATGTCGTCAGGTTTATGAAGATAATTTTGGTATTGAAGGTAAAAAAGACATTACTAAACTAGACATTGATGATATCCCAAAATTTGATATTATATGTGCTGGTTTTCCTTGTCAACCTTTTTCAAATGGTGGTAATAAAAAATCATTTGGTGATAAAAGAGGTAATCTATTTGAAGAAATTATTAAAATCGCTAAAACTAAAAAACCTAAATTTATGTTTCTAGAAAATGTGAAACATATTTTAAAAGTTGATAATGGTAATGTATTTACAACTATTCTCAAAAAATTACGTGAAATTAAGTATGTTGTCTGTTGCCAAATTTTAAGTCCTCATCAACTAGGTATTCCACAACAACGTGAAAGAGTTATTTTTACTTGTATAAAAAAATCAATTTATAATAAATTATATAAAAACAAAGGTATTTTTAAACATAATAACAATTTATTTGTAGATAATATTAATACTGATAGTGAAGGTAAAAAGGTAAAGTTTGATATTAAAAATTATAATGATTTTAATTTCGATTTAGGTCTTGATGATAATATTACTATTAAAAATATTAGAGAAACTACTCCTAATATGGCAAAATATAAAATAGATGCAGAATTAGAAAAGGTTTTAAATACTTGGGATAAAATGGTTAAAAAAGTTAAAGAAAAAACAAAACTATCACCTACTATTCTTTGTAAAGAATTCAACACACCTATGAAAATCAAAAAAGACGGTAAAGAGATTGATTGTCCTAAGTTTTTAAAACTACCTAAATGGAAACAAGATTATATTGCTAAAAATAAACCTATTTATGAAGAATATAAAACAGATTGGGATAGTTGGTATAATGAAAATAAAGAACTACTAGCAAAAAAAGAAATTTATGGTAAATTAGAATGGCAAACAGGACCTAAAAAAAAGAATGATTCTATTTGGAATTATTATATTCAAGTTCGACAATCTGGTATTAGAGTTAAGAAAACTAAATATTTCCCTACTCTAGTAGCAATCGTTCAAACTCCTATTTATGGAAAAGAAAAACGCTATATTACTCCTAGAGAATGTGCTAGATTACAGAGTTTTCCTGATACTTTTAAATTACCTAGTAATGATAAAGTAGCATATAAACAATTCGGTAATGCTGTTAATGTTGATGTGATTTATACTGTATCTAAGTTAATACTTGATAATTACAAGTAGTTACTAGGATTTTATGTTAAATCTAAATTATTAAATTTTAATAATATATCTTTATATATTTTTTTATAAATATTAACTTCTTTAAGAGAATGATAATGTTTTTTCATAAAAATGTTGAATTTATCTGACTCATCTAATGTATATATTAAATTATTGTGATCTTTTTTCATATATGTAAGAATGCTTATTTTATATTCTATTTTAGAAGGCATATTATTTAAATATTTATTTGGTATGATGTTATGTGGAATAATGTATAATTTTTTCTCTTCAATTACTAAAACTATTGTTATTAAGTTTGTTAAATCGTGACTACCGCAATTATTTTTATTAATTAAAATAATATTACTTGTTTTATGTGATTTTTTAACCTTAATACTTAATTTTAATTTAGTATTATTAAAACATTTTAATTTACAATCATTTTTATATTCGCACCCATTAACATTTTCATCATTATCATCTAAATCAATACAAGAAATAAATATTTTATTAAAACAATCAATTATACCTATTTGACCTAAAAATCCATATATAAATTTATTACTATTTTTACGAGGTGGAAAGGATTTTAATATCATAATACAAATCATAAATAATTTATTCATATTTGTTTTATTCTCTTTTTTTCCTAATTCTTTTATTACATTATTTACTGTTTTTATTACTTTAGTATTATCCATCTTTATCTTATAATTTTAAAAGTATCTTAATTTATTTCAATTTTACTTTTTTAGTAGTTATAAATTATTCGTTTAATATTCTTAATTAATGATAAATGTATTTTATATATTTATAGTAATAACTAGAAATAATAAAAAAATAATAATAATAATGGATGAAAAAACATCTAGAAACGAACTCTGTAAATTACATCTATACATAAAAAAAATAGTTGATTATGAACAAGGATTAATACCTAAAATTAAATATTATTTATATCCTAGACCAGATGAATATAAATTTTCTATAAATGATATTGTTAAAAATATATTTTATGAAATGTCATATCATAATCATAATGACGAATATTCTAATTATATGAATAAAAATACATATTGTGAATGCTTCTTTAATAGAAAACACCGTAAACTTAATAGTCTCAAAAGACATAAATGTGTTAAAATTATGAAGATATTAGATTATATTTATGATGCTGATACCTATGAAAAAAAATATAAATGTGGTTCAGGACACGGTTTCAAATTTATTTGCTATAAAACAGATGATGAATTACAAGAAATTAGTGAATAAATGTTTTTTTTTTGAATGCGGAACTGGGTTTATGGTTCCGGTTCTGGAGACGGAGCAAATGCTGCCAATGCAGCCTTGACCCGATGGATCTCGTCGACTACTGCTTCGATGCCGTCGAAAAGGCGGATATCTTCCAAATACCCCAACTCGGGATAGGCGGTTGGGAGTCCACCTCTTGGAATGATCGCTAGCTCCATCACCTTGGTATCAGGGTCCACCCACTCCGTGATCTTTGTAAATGAGATAGACAACATACCTCCTTCCTTTAAAGGACCACCTTTCGTAGGTGACAAGAGAATATGGATGGCTAACATGTCGTCAGGAGGTTGACCGAAAACAATACCCTCCCTATGAAGATCCGCCCAAACCTCTTTTCCTCTCTTTTGAGCAGCATTGGTTAGATCCATAAACTGCCTGAATGAGAGCGGCATTTTGTGTTCAGGAGGGCACAACTAATATTAAATTTATAAATAAGAAATTTCAATTTTTTTGATTTTTGTCGTTTTTTGTCGTTTTTTGTCGTTTTTTGTCGTTTTTTGTCGTTTTTTGTCGTTTTTTGTCGTTTTTTGTCGTTTTTTGTCGTTTTTTGTCGTTTTTTGTCGTTTTTTGTTGTTTTTTATTTGTAAAGGTAATATTAAAAAACAACAAAAATAACAAAAATCTCAATCATAATCAGACAAATTCAATTAAAAACAACATACAAAACAAACATACTATAATAGTAGAAACAACATAAACATATCTAGTTTTAAAATATTTAACTGCAAATGTCTGCTCATCTTTATAACCCTGTTTATGATAATATTGACGGACACCCTCACCTGTAATAACAGCAACACCTTCTAAATTATAAGTCCATGAAATCCATTCAGCAATCTTTAACAGCGATTTACCAACACCTCTGTGTTGTGTTGTTTTGCGCCCTTTTTTACCTACAGGAACTAATTTATTATATACGTGTAATTCACGAATTAAACCCTTATTATACAATGTAGAAAAAACAGGTATATAATCTTTTGGAGCAATTCGCAATCTACAAAAACCGAAAATAGCCTTACTATCAACACTTTCAAGAGATATGAAATATTCAATTCCATCTCCACCATGATAACGTCTTATCTTATATTTAGAGTCTTCAAAATTATAGTGTGGGTGACGTGTAATCTCTCTAGCACGTATATCTGGACTATATAAATCTTCTTCTGTTAATTCATCTGTTAACATTTGACGTAAATTAGGATAGGGATTACCATCAGATATATAATGAAGCGGAATATCACGCACTACACGAGAAATTCTCATATATGGTTGGCATGTTTCCATACCATAACGCACAATCGCCTTTAAATCATCCATACAATCCATTGAATAAAGTCGGTATTTTCCCTCTTCAATTTGACGTTTAATGACTGTATAAGGCACAACTTGACAAGGATAAATCTTGAGTTGGTCCGGTTGTAACATAGGTGTATTATAAACTATATCAAACATCTCTTTATCTAGTTGCGGTGTAGCATAAGGAAGGTCAGGCATTAAATGAATATCAATCTTAAAACAATTATTTTTAAGTCGCTCCACTGCTCTACAAGCATCTTCAAATGTATGACCTCTGTTAATACGCTTCAAAATCCTATTATTAGTATGCTGAACACCCAATTGAATACGAGTTGTTCCTGATTTACGAAAAAAACGTATCCATGTATCTGTAATTGCGTCTGGGCGTGTTTCAATACAAATCCCAATAATTCGCACTTTAGCATTCACATTTATATTAATTTCCTCTCTCATACTTAAACGTTCTCTTTTAGGTATAGCATCATAAAAAGTATTAGCAGTATAAAATATATCACGGTGATATTCTTCGAGATATTCTATAGGATATTCTGTATATGTTCCACCTTCTAAAATAAGTTCTAGTTTATCAACCTCGTGTCCCTGTTTTACTAGACTAAGTAGTCTATCCATAATTTGATTATAAGCATCCCATTTATGACGTAATCCACGAGAAACAGCAGGTTCTTTTGCTAGATAACTACGAGGCATATCCTCTTCTGCTCCGTTTTCCTTAGTTTCATCAGGACAATAATAGCAATTATGCTTACAACTAAAATCCTGTCCGTGTGGATGTGGTGATAAGAGAATAGCAAAACTATTTACACCGGAAGCAGTTCTAGCACCCCTCTTTGCTAAATATTCTAGGAATGACGCATCATATTTTACTTTATTATCTTTTATCATATTCATATATATATTTACTAAAATAACCTTACTACCAACAATTTTGTATTTTTTGAAGAGCGAATTCATTTTATTATTGAAATTTGCTTTAAATTCTAATTGGTTTATATCTGTTAATAATTCATCTTTATATTGTAATAGTGCTTCTATAATTGCTTCATAATTTTGGCGGTTGTCTTTTATAAGTTGGTCACGCTTCAAATCCTCAATATCAAACATTTTTATAATGTGTTTTTTATTTAATTGTAAAAATACTGTTAAATAAAAAAAATCAATTTTAAAAGAATAAAAAAAATTATT
>Ga0233433_10004641_pt1 | contig 10489 bp, 9 predicted proteins | sample SI_122_August201_5_FD_179868 | JGI IMG/M metagenome (GOLD analysis project Ga0233433, IMG submission 179868) | Seawater microbial communities from Saanich Inlet, British Columbia, Canada - SI_122_August2016_100_MG | ecosystem: Environmental > Aquatic > Marine > Inlet | place: Canada: British... | reverse complement strand
CTGGCGGCGCTGAATCTACGGATGGTGGGGACAATTTTCACATCGTGGATCGTCACCCTGCCAGCAGGGGCTCTATTGTCAATCGTGTTCTTTTATACCCTGAAAGCCATATTTGGAACTGCTTAAGAGACTGCCTCAACGTCGATGGGGATACCGGTCATAAAGGACTGATTACTCAGCGGTTCATAACTACCCGGACCTGAGGGTAACAATAGATTGATATTCGTGCCCGGATATTGTGCTGCTACCGTCATCTGTGAACCCTGATGCCCCCAACCATGAGTCATTGCTGCTGTACCGGGTCGCAATCCGGAGTCAAGTGCAATAGTCGAGGTTATCTCACCATATCGGTTGCTGATAAGTACCCTTGAACCCTCTCCAAGATTTCTGGCTCTAGCATCTTTTGGATTCAGGTATAAGGGGTTGTTCTGCTGGTGGCTGCGTTTTAATGAAGCGACGTTATGGTACCAACTATTCATCATATAGTTGGTTCTCTTGGTAATCAGTTTTAATTGATCATTGGGCTCATGCGTTAATTCGTCGAATAGGTCCAGGCACCTGGTCTTTGCCGGGGCAAATTCCTCCGGACAGCAATTTACCTTTCCGGAGCTGGTTTGAATGATGTCTTGATAAAATTGACCTGCCCTGGGGGTATCAAGGATTTTAACCGGACACGACTGTGCGTCTAAGTCCGCTGTGCTGGTTCCAGCATGAGCCAGCATATGATTTATCCGGGCAAATGGATCAGCTGAGACGAGTTCCAGGTCATCATTTTCATCAGACAACGCCTGTTCCAACAGGGTCATGATTTCCCATTCGGTTTTCCTGTCCGACGCAGGTGGGACGACGGCTTGCGTATATTGTGCATATGGCTGGGATTGCAAACCCAGGCCAGCAAGGTTGATGTCACGTCGTTCTAACATGTCAGTTGCCGGTAATATAACGTCGGCGAACTCACTGGTTGCAGTGGGGTAAATATCAATTACCAGCACAAATTCCAACTCAGAGAAGGCCTGCCTTAGGCGGTTAGTGTTACCCATGGACAGCAGGGGATTGCCGGATATGACGATCAGCCCCCTGATCGGGACAGGGTCATCAAGTATCATATCGGCGAGAAGGTTTCCCGGTAAGGAACCACGCACGGTGCGCACTTCCCCAAAGGGGCTGGGCTGATAGCTGGGTACTCTGCCGCCCGTGCTACCGGCCTTGGCTGCTGGATAAAAGCCAGTTGAATATAGATTGCCACCTGTTTTGTCCAGATTGCCGGTTAGAAGGCTGAGCATTTGCAGTAGCCAGTATGCCAGCGTTCCCTGCCTGCCCATGTTAACGCCGGTAGACATATAGATTGCCGCTTTATCTGCAGCGGCAAAATCAGCAGCTAAAGCCTGGATTTGAAGCTTTGAGATACCAACTACTTCTGCTACCCGGGAGGCTGGGAATTGGGCAACAAATTGCTCCAGGAGGGGTAAGTTTTCCGTACAGCGACTGGCCACCTCTGAATTGATCAGACCCTGATTGAAAAGGTGTTCAAGCATTGCTGCGAGTAGATAGACATCGGTATCTGGCTTTATCTGGAGTAGTTCGCCGATGCCTTGAGTGGATTCGTTTTCTCTGGGATCTACGAAGACGATCCTGGCGCCTCTTTTTTTAGCTGCACGTAATGCTTTCATCGGATCTGCAATTGAAATGAAACTCATGTGCGAGACTCGAGGGTTGGACCCTAAAATAAGTAAAAAGTCTGTGTGACCTATGTCTGGAATGGGATGTATGGTGCTTGAACCAAAAACAGCCTCACTTGCCGCAAATTTATTGGTACAGTCCTGCGTGCCTGAACTGAAATTTCTACGAATGCCAGTACTTTTTAAAAACGAACCGATTGCCGGGCCGGCTGTAGAGTTGTAGGCAAGAGGATTGCCTATATAGCTGGCAAGGCAGGATGAGCCGTGGGCCTGCTTTAGTTGCCTGATAGTTCTGCTGATCTTCCTGATGGCATCTGGCCAGGTAACCGTTTGAAGCTCAGTCTGCGCATCTCGCATCTGGGGCTGATTTAGGCGATCAGGATCTTTGTGGACCTCCAGGAATGCCAGTCCCTTGTGGCATGCAAATCCCTTGCTTACGGGGTGTTTACTGTCCGGATGTAACCCTTGAATGGTTTTATCGTCAACTTCAGCGATTAATCCGCAGGCGGGTTCGCAGATTCGGCAGAAAGTACGAATAGTTTGAATGTTAGCCATGGTGTCCTCTGTTCACAGATATCTTGCTTTCAGATATCTTGCTTTCAGATATCTTGCTTTCAGATATCTTGCTTTCAGATATCTTGCTTTCAGATATCTTGGCTTTCAGATATCTTGGCTTTCAGATATCTTGGCTTTCAGATATCTTGGCTTTAAAGGTTAACTACTTTAGCATCGAGCCTTACATGGGTTTGTTGCAGTGTCAATGATTGCTGAGAAAGGTGTTGATAGCTCGAGTATTTGGAAAGGGTTAATGACTGGCTAGGCCAGAGAATCAGTTGAATACCTGATGCTGCGCAGCCGGAACCGGTTTTAGGGTTACAATGGCAGGACGTAGAGCTTATTTTGAGGGTGACCGCTTGCAAATGCGTCGATCGCTAGTCAATAAGGTCCAAAATTGGTGAGCACCTGTGCAGTTTGGGTTGTCAGGGGCGGCCTCAGTAAAAAGTAAAAGGTAGGAATAATGAGTAAAGGTAGAGTTGTTATTGTAACTGGAGCTGCGGGTGCACTGGGTCAGGCAGTGGTCAGTCACTTTGCAGAGCTGGGCGATCGTGTGGCGGTTCTTGATTATAGTGATGACATCCTTAAAGCGGCGTTTCCCGATACGACAGAAAATACGCTCCTGGTGGCTTGTGATCTTACCGAGCGTGCATCATGTAGCGATGCAGTCAGTCAGGTTCATTCAACCTGGTCCCGCATCGACGTGCTGTGTAATGTGGCAGGAGGATTTATGATGGGAGAGGCGGTGCACCAGACCAGTGACGAGACATGGGCTGCTTTGTTTGATCTGAATACAAGATCTATCATCCATATGGCGGCAGAAGTCGTACCGCTGATGCAGCAACAAGGTGGCGGTAAAGTTGTTAATGTGTCGGCTAAGGCAGCGTTGTCCGGCTTGGCTAATATGGGCGCTTATCTTGCCTCGAAATCCGCAGTCATACGCCTGACCGAGAGTATGTCACAAGAGCTGCGGCATGCTTCGATAAATGTGAATTGTATATTGCCCGGTACCATTGACACGCCGCGTAATCGGACTGATATGCCGGATGCAGATCATGATAAATGGGTGCCTCCATCGGACCTGGCAGAGGTGATTGGGTTTCTGGCATCTGATGCAGCCTCGGCTGTACACGGTGCCAGTATTCCTGTAGAAGGATTGAGCTGAAATGAGTGAGGATTCTAAAACGGTTAAAGCCTGGACCCGTATAGGCTCAGAGATGATTGCAGATTGTCGTGTTCTGAAGGTGCAACAGACTCGGTCTATTTCGCCCCTTACCCAAAAGGAACATGCCTTTTACGTGTTTGACACGGTGGATTGGGTTAATGTGCTGCCGATCACTACCCAGGACGAAGTGGTTTTTGTAAAACAATATCGCCATGGCAGTGATGCTCTATCTCTGGAAATTCCTGGCGGTATGGTGGATGAAGGAGAACTACCCATTGTTGCCGCGGCTCGTGAATGTTTGGAAGAAAGCGGCTTCAAGGCCAGTGGATTGACTTCTCTGGGTGTACTCAACCCTAATCCTGCTATTTTCAATAACTATTTGCATACCTATCTTGCTACCGGGGTTACTCAGGTAGGTTCGATTCAGAATACTGCCACCGAAGAGACCGTGGTGGAACTCATACCGGTGTCAGATCTGCAGGAGCTTCTCGTCAGTGGTGCCATCGATCATGCTCTTGTTGCGGCCACCCTCTGGCGTTATTTGTATTTTCGTCAAGGTTAGGTGATCGGCTCGGCTTTGCGGTGATGATATTGCCTTTCACGTTTAACCTTTTAACAGGTAGCCTTTTAACAGGTAGCCTTTTAACAGATAGCCTCAGATTATAATGTCAGGGGCATCTGCGCAGTCCTCAGCTGTTTTACCTTTCAGCAGATCCTGATCCAGATCAATAGCACGGTTTTCGCTTGCCCCGGTAGGACAGCTTTTGACTATCACGGACCCGCGCTTACTCAGATGCACCTTGGCGGTCGTCCAGGCCAGGCGGGAGTGAAATTGGGCTATAAAATCCTAAACGCTGTGTGGTTTAGAGAACGCTTCGAGTTGATTGGTGAGAATCATTCGCTGAATGTCTCTGACGTAGTCAATACCTCTGGATGAATAAGCAATTAAGCCCTCGGCTAACAGAGGTCCTCTCAGTGGTGCACGCAAGTCACGCTGGGTCATTCTCAATTTTCTTAGTGAGCTATAGGCTTTATGGGTATTTAAATTGAGCATATAGCCACCAACGCCGTCACCAACGCTCGGATACCGCTTTACCTCATGCGTCGCAGATTCGCTTCTCTGGCGCGGTTTTAAGCCACAACCGGGGGAGTAGCACCAGATGCCAAAGAAATTGTTAGCGTCGACGGCAAATCTTGAAGTACCCCAGGCACTCTCGTTCGCAGCTTGCGCCAGAACCAGAGAGGCAGGAATGGCATCGACGCGTGCCAGCAACGCGACCCAGGCAGAGTCTTCTGGGTTGATACTTGACGGTGTTGCATGGCGATACTTTTTGGAAATATCCTTTAACTGCTGTTGCTGCTGGATGGCGAGAAAACCCAGTTGGGTTAACTGGTCGTGAAAGCTAAACAGCAACTGTCGTTCTTTGCCGATGGCCTGATTTGCCTTTCTTACCTGGGGTAACAGGTAGTTAAAAAAAGCAGCCTTTTTCTGTTGCGCGTCGTTGATGTTGCGAAAATCAGGTCGCTGGTTATCAGACTCTGCAAGAGTCGGCGTGCTAATACCGCTAGTGTCTATAGCTATTCCGTCGAGACTTGTGTGGGTGTCAGCAAAAGTGGATTGCAGCGTGAGCAGCAGTCCAATGTAAACTATTTTCCATGGCATAGTGGTCAACTAAAACTGAATTATTGGTGATTCTATCCATTATTTCTTCATTTTCAAGAAATAAAATCATTATTTTTTCACTTAATATTCTTCTGATACTCAAGAAAATCGACCTTGAGGGCAGTAAAAGTCCTCTTATGGTCTCTTCGAAAGCGGTTCAGTGCATCGTGTTATCAGGTCCATTCGTTAACAAGGGATCTCTTCGGCTAGCAGTAACAGGGGCGGGGTTCCACATGGTAAAGCGACTAACTATTTGTCCCGGCGCCGGTAGCCAATAAGATGGGTCGTGACAGTTACTGCTAAGCCAGGTCATTAATAGAGCGTTGGTTATATTTGGATTAGCAGTTTTTGGATGTTAAGTTCTGACTCACCGGTAATCAATGACCACTTCAGGGGCAGTTATGGAAAGGCAAAAGGTTTTGGTGCTCTATTTGACCAGTTCTGCGCTTGATGCCAGGGTGATCGGCTGGGCTCAGTATGACGGCAGCAACCAGCAAAAGCACATGGCAGGAGATTCCCAGACACCTCCTTATACTAGTGGATTAGAAGCACTGCAAGACGGTTGGAGGCTGATTCAGGCCAGTCCATTACTGAGCCACACACCGGGTAGTGAATTTAAAACGGATTACCTCAAATACGAATTTTTCTTTGAAAAATTGGTATCTGTAAATGGATCAGCGAATGCTGATTAATAGCATGGACATGGCTCATTTTGTGGCGAGAGGCTTTTTACGTCTGGATGCAGTGGTGCCGCGGGAGATCAATCAGGCTTTTTTAGCGGCGTTGAATCTACTAGAAGCGGATCGTCAAGCGCTTCCAGCATCTCATTTGAGCAAGCTGATGGAACTCGAAATCATCCCGGAAGTTCCTCCAGGCACAAAGTTAGAGAAAGTTTATGTTACTGGTTCTCCTCTAGACAGAATGCTGAAATTGCCAGAAGTTTCTGGTGCGATTGAAAGCTTAATAGGTAAGGATCCCGTGTTTGATCATCATTTTCTGCACTTGGCTTTTCCTGAGGCCGCTTTTAAAAACAATCCAGAGCGACATGTCAGCCAGCATTTGCATCAGGATTCGACCATTGACCCCAGAAAAACATTTGATATCCAGGTCTTTTATTTTCCTCATGCTGTTACTGCTGTAATGGGAGGAACTCGCTTTTTGCCGGGTTCTCATTTCAGAATTGTCAGTGAAGCGGCTATTTCGCGATATCAGAATATCCTCGGCCAGGAGTCTGTTGTCTGTCCAGCTGGGAGTGTCCTTATAATGCATATGGGTATGTGGCATGGGGCGGGGTTAAATCAATCTGAGCATTTAAGAACTCTTTTCAAAATTCGACTTTGCCCAACTGAGCATCAGGAAAGGTTGTGGGACTGCACAGACCTTACCCAGGATCATTTCAGGCAGCATCCAACCTTTTGGACCCGTAATCAAAAAAAAGATCCCGTTCAGCAGGTTCTGATGAAACAGGAGCCCTGGTATGAAGCCGATACCGGTCGATTGGAATTAATGAATCGAATCCGGTGCTGGCGGCTTTTATTGGGTGATGCCGGTTTCGATATAGACTATTGGCTAACTCGTATCGAAAATGAAATAAAGTAGTTCGTTATACTTCTTTGCAGGGCAGGGCTTAAGTTAATCTTTGGGCAACCCAAGAATTCTTTCGGCGATGATATTTTTTTGGATATTAGGCGTTCCTCCCCCGATTACAACGGTTGGCCAGTTAAGTGAATCAGTCGCCCAGTATCCGGTGCGGACAGCATCCTCCTGGTTTCGAAGCTGCAAACCCGCTTCGCCTAGTTTTTCCACGGCAAAGTCGCCCATTTCAACTTCAAGTTCAGCCCGATGCAGCTTGTTTACTGAAGTTTCGCTACTGAGCGGCTCACCTTTTATCTGTTTGGTCAGATACCGTAATCCGTTCAGGCGCATGGCTTCTATTTTTGCTTCGAATCTACCTAGGGTTCGACGAATTTTTTTATCGGTAATAGCTGCTTGCCCGTTCCATTTCGAAGTGGATAAAAGGTCCGTCAGTTTTTCCAGCTTGGTGTATAAACCAGCAACCTCACCTATACTTGACCGTTCGTTAGCCAGTGAGGATATGGTGACTGCCCAGCCATTGCCTTCCTCACCTAGCCTGTTTTTTATAGGCACCCGGACATTGTCGAAGAAGATTTGGGCAAAGACTTTCCCGCCAGCCATGTTTTCTATGGGCTTGATATCGATGCCCTGAGTCGAAAGGTCGACCAGTAATGCGGTTATGCCATCATGTTTGTTGTCTGTTTCCCCAAAGTTATCGGTTCTCACCAACATGGAAATCCAACTGGCAAAAGGCGCGAGACTAGTCCAGATCTTGGTACCATTTATGATATATTCATCTCTATCGCGGGTTGCTTTGCATTGCAAGGCGGCAAGATCACTGCCGACATTGGGTTCGGAATAACCCGTGCACCAATGGTACTTGCTGTCCAGTATGTCTGGTAAGAAGCGCTCTTTTTGTTCTTCAGTGCCATATTGAATGATACCGGGTCCAACCCAGGCTAATCCCATCATGCAAGTTCCAAGGGGTGGTGCCTTTCTTGCCGACATTTCTTCCTTGAGGATCACCTGTTCCATTATATTTCCGCCACCACCGCCCACTGATTTTGGCCAGCTGAAGCCGACCCAGCGTTTTTCACGCACCTTCTTCAGCCAGTGTTTCATGAAGACGGGCCCTTTATCCGTTGCAGCGGGCAGGTTTTCATCTAGAAACTGTCGAACCTCTGAACGGAAGTTCTGTTCTGACTGGGTATATTCAAAATCCATGCTAGATTCCTTGAGAGTTCTGCTTTTGTTCGATTATTTTTTCGTAATGAAAGTCAGCGTTACCGAAGCTGGCCCGACTCCACTTTGATCGCTTTAGATATAACTGGATGTCATATTCCTGAGTAAAGCCGATGGCACCATGGAGCTGCACCGCATCTATGCCAATGGCAGCAAACGCGTCACTGGCGAAAGCTTTGGCTAGGGAGGCGGACCTGGAAAGTTCTTCTGCTGAGTCTGTGATAGTCCAGGCGGCATAGTAAACCAGAGATTTGAAGGATTCGATATCCACATACATTTCTGCGAGGCGATGTTTCACTCCCTGGTATTTTCCGATGGCATGGCCAAATTGAATTCTGTCCTGAGCGTAAGTGGTCGTTATGGCCAGAACAGCCTCGGCAGCACCGATCATTTCGGCTGCGACGCCGACAGCACCGATATCAAACAGCCGATTTATTTGATGTTCGCTGACCTTAAAGCGCGGCGCATTACTAATGTCCAGGTTATCGAAAGTTAGTTTGCCTGTTCTTTTGGTGAAATCCATGGTTGCCGAATGGCTGCGTTCTAGGCTTGGATCATTTGCATCCAGTAAAGCCAGGTAAAAATCTTGGGCTTGCCGGTAGGCTACCAGGAAATAATCAGCACTACCGCAGTCATGTACAAATGGCTTCGACCCGCTAAGAAATACCCCCTCGCCAGTGGTAATTGCTTCTAGAGAAATATTGTCTACATGCGGATCACCTGGTCGATCAAGCAGGGCGAGGCTGCCCTTGATTTTCCCTTCGGCAATTCCGGGCAATAGTGTTTTTTGGGTATGACTATCAGTAATATCAATCAGGGCAGCAGTAAAACAAAGGGTAGAGAGGTAAGGGCCTGGATAGAGCGAACGGCCCATTTCCTCAAGAACCACAACAAGATCGACCCAGTTGAGTCCCACACCACCGTCACTCTCATTAATGATTAAACCTAACCAACCGAGTTCAGCCATCTGCTGCCAGTGCCCTTGTTCGTAACCCTGAGCTGATTTCATGATGCGGCGGACCTCTGGTAGCGCGCAATTATCGTCAAGAAACCGTCTGACCTGGTCCCTTAGTAGTTCCTGTTCTGGTGTAAATCCGAAATTCATGGCTTGTTTATCTCTTTGGCAAAGCTATAGAAGGCCCCTTGCAGAAGTCAGCATAGGATTAGTGAATAATAGTACCGGCACTCGTCATTAATTTACTGGCGTTGGTTTACCTGCTTTGAGGCAGGGGTATTTTTGTAACGTTATAACAGGCTGAATCAGACCGATCAAATGTGCATTCCTGAATGGCCAAACAGACATTGAAACCACTTAGTGATCACGCTCGGTCGGTTATAAAATCAGCTGAATTTTCACCTAGTTTGAAGCCAGCTTGGTCAGGCTTTGTCCGCATTTAGTTCTTACCTGGACGAAGCCTTATCCACCCCGTTTCGATGTCCTCATTGGCCTTATCATAACCCTGCTCACCCGGTAGTAATAGATTCCCATGGGTGGTGTCGACTCTGACGCGTTGGTAGCTTAGATCCTGTGAGACAGCTCTGAGCACCGCTTGGGTCGATGTAAAGGCGGCTAAATTGCGTACCATACGTAGAGTGGGTGACATTAGAACCATTTTTTCCTGTTCACAGGCGGTAAGGATGTCGTTAGGTCGCATCCAGTCTGATTTAACGAGTTCACCATCATCGTGGATAGGGATCTGGTTATTCGGCATCGCAGCAATAAAAAATCGGGCATCAAAACGTTTTGGGGATCCCAGTGGTGTGATCCATCTGGCCACTGGGTGTAGCGATGAAAAGGCGGGTGTCAGCCTCTCTTGTCTGAGAATATCAGCAAAACTAGTTTTCTGGTCGTTTAATTTCTGTCTCAGGGAGTCGAAATGAGCGCGAGTTAAATCGTCGGAAAAGTTGATGAGGTGCTGTTCATTATCTCGAAAACTAAACAAGATACCTGACTCTTCGAAACTTTCTCTTATTGCTGCTATGTAGAAGGCCAGGCTGTTGGTATTGGTTTCTGAAAGTAAACTACCCGGGTCTTCTGACTCGTTCACGTCAGTATGATCGAGGTTGATTTGGTTATCTTCAGGGTCTACAGCACCTCCTGGGAAGACCCACATACCACCAGCAAAAACAGTTTTTGCATGCCGCTTGAGCATGAATATCTGCAGATCAGGACGGTCTGCAATCAGCATGACTGTTGCTGCAGGTTTTATTGGTACAAGATGGGGGTCGAAGTCACTCACTGGCTATAAAGTAACATGATTTTCTGATTTATTTCTACAAAAACATGATGACAATATAGATTCTGTTTTTGTTGATGGCACTGTCGTTATCAGGTTTGCCGGGGGAACTCCTATGACTCAATGCCGGTAAAATTCTGAAGACCCAGTCATCACACCATGCTTGAGATTTATTGGTTGAAAAGACACCTCGAAATTGCAGGCAGCACAAGGCCCGTTTAGTGGCGATGGCCGGTGCGTGGTAATAGTAACTGGTATTGTTCGTGACCCAAGGCGAGGACATTAATCGTGACCCAAGGCGGGGGCATTAATCGTGATCCAAGGCGGGGGCATTAATCGTGATCCAAGGCGGGGGCATTAATCGTGATCCAAG
>Ga0233433_10004631_pt1 | contig 10506 bp, 6 predicted proteins | sample SI_122_August201_5_FD_179868 | JGI IMG/M metagenome (GOLD analysis project Ga0233433, IMG submission 179868) | Seawater microbial communities from Saanich Inlet, British Columbia, Canada - SI_122_August2016_100_MG | ecosystem: Environmental > Aquatic > Marine > Inlet | place: Canada: British... | reverse complement strand
TTTTTATGACTTAGCTTATAAAATGGGAATTGACCAAATTCATGACAGCCTTTCACTTTTCCAATTTGGGAAGAAAACAGGTGTCGATATACCAGGTGAATTAGGAGGTGTTCTGCCATCAAGAGAGTGGAAAAAAATAAATAAAGATGAGCCATGGTATCGTGGTGAAACACTGATTACTGGAATTGGTCAGGGTTTTATGACTGCTAGTCCAATGCAATTAGCACTGGCAACAGGGGCAATAGCAAACAAAGGGCAACTTTATACGCCAAGAGTTCTCATGCATACCCAATCTAAAAATGGAGAGTCGTACCTCGAATCTGAGGCCCAGTCAAAACAGATACCTATAAAAAATATCAGCAACTGGGATTTAATTGAACAGGCAATGAGGCAAACTGTTTATGGCAAACTAGGAACAGCGAAGAGATTAAATAATAAGCTCAGCTATACACTTGCTGGAAAAACTGGAACAGCGCAAGTTTTTGGCCTAGACCCTGAGGAAAAATATATTGCCGATAATATTGATGAAAAATTACGAGATCATGCACTTTTCACTGGCTACGCACCAATTGACAACCCAAAAGTAGCGATAGCAATTATTGTTGAGAATGCAGGCAGTGGTAGCTCAAAAGCCGCTCCCTTAGCCAGAGCTCTTCTAGATGAATACTTTATAAAGAATCCTGCTGACTCTGAAACACTATAGCAAACTGCTTAATTTGCTTGAGAAGCTAAAAAACTTTTCCTAAAGCTAGAGAATTTATTTGTCTGAATTGCTCTCCTAATGGATTGCATTAATGATTGATAATAAAAAAGGTTATGGAGTGTATTTAAACGTGAGCCCAAAATTTCATTAGTTTTTTGAAGGTGATGAAGATAAGACCTGGAGTAATTACTACAAGTCGAACAACCGCAATTTGGATCAAGCGCGCTAGTATCTTTTTTGTATTTTGCATTACGAATTTTAACCACACCCTCAGAAGTAAATAGGTAACCATTTCTTGCGTTGCGAGAAGGCATGACGCAATCAAACATATCCACACCTGAAGCAACCCCCTCTACTAAATCTAGGGGAGTTCCAACACCCATTAGATATCTAGGTTTATCATGTGGTATATGGCCTGGCAGATAACTTAGCACATCCATCATCTCTTCTTTAGATTCTCCAACTGAAAGCCCACCTATAGCATAACCATTAAAACCCATTTCAATTAGAGACTCTGCAGACTGAACTCGCAGTTCTCTATGCATACCGCCTTGGACAATCCCAAAAAGAGCGTTTTTATTATTTAATCTTTTGTGTTCAGTCAAGGAGCGCTTTGCCCACCTTAGCGAGAGCTGCATTGATTGATCAACAACATTTTTTTCAGCTGGATAGGCTGTACAATCATCAAATATCATGACAATATCTGAGCCAAGCTTATGTTGTATTTGCATTGACTCTTCTGGCCCCATAAAAATGGATGATCCATCTTTAGGCGAACGAAATGAGACGCCTTCTTCAGTTATTTTTCGCATTTTCCCCAAACTAAAAACCTGAAAACCCCCTGAGTCAGTCAATATTGGGCCTTGCCAATTCATAAAGTCATGGAGATCTCCATGAGCCTCAATAACTTCTGTTGATGGAGTAATAGACAAATGAAAAGTATTCCCTAATATAATTTCAGCACCAAGCCCCTTCACTTCCTCAACTGTCATCGCCTTAACTGCGCCATAAGTACCTACAGGCATAAAAGCCGGGGTATTGACTTCACCTCGACCAAAGGTAAGTCTTCCAAGTCGCGCCTTGTCATTTATATTTATGAGTTCAAATTTCATTAATAGAGTATGTAAATTATTAGAATTTTAAAATGATCGATTGATTTGGTCGAGGCTAAAACCTCTTGATTGCAGAAATCGCTTTTGTTTTGCCTGCTCTTTAAAGTCAGTAGAGGCATTATCTCCAAATTTTTTTCTTCTTATGTCTTTAGCAGACTTAAACCAATCAAAATCAGACAAATCAAAACTACTGATGCCCCTCAATTTTAACTCTGAGGCAATTTTTATAGGCCCTTTGCCCTGGTTAAAACGCATAAGAATGAAAGCTTCAGCAAACCGTTCATCACTCTGATAATTTTGTTCGGCTAATTTAGAAATGGCACTATTAATGATTTCATCATCATAGTCCTTGATTTTAAGTTTATTAAATAATTCTAATTTAGAGTGCTCGCGCCTCATCAACATTTTTAGTGCAGCAGAGTAACATCTAATCTGATGATTCGGGGTCGTCATGATCGCTACTCATCAGTTTTTCACGAATTTTTACTTCAAGCCCTTGACTCATGTCTTTATGCTCTTTGAGATACTCACGTGCATTGTCTTTACCTTGGCCAATTCTCTCACCATCAACACTATACCAAGCTCCTGCTTTTTCAACAAATCCAAGCTCTACTCCTAAATCAATAATCTCACTTTCTCGAGATATTCCTTGATTATATAGAATTTGGAATTCTGCCTTCTTGAATGGAGGGGCAACTTTATTTTTTAGGACTTTAACTCTGGTTTCATTGCCTAGGATTTCATCACCTTTCTTTATGGCGCCGATTCTTCGAATATCTAACCTTACTGAAGCGTAAAACTTGAGTGCATTTCCTCCTGTAGTAGTCTCAGGATTTCCAAACATGACACCAATTTTCATGCGGAGTTGATTAATAAAGATCACCATTGTGTTAGTACGCTTTATGTTTGATGTCAGTTTTCTTAATGCCTGTGACATCAACCTTGCCTGCAAGCCCATATGAGAGGCTCCCATTTCACCTTCAATTTCAGCCTTAGGTGTTAATGCTGCAACTGAATCAACGACCACAATGTCGACACTTCCTGACCTAACAAGCATGTCTGTAATTTCTAAAGCCTGCTCCCCAGTATCGGGCTGAGAAATAAGGAGGTCATCAGTATTAACACCCAGTTTTCTCGCGTAAGAAGGATCTAAAGCATGCTCTGCATCAATAAATGCTGCAGTACCACCAAGTTTTTGCATTTCTGCAATAACATGCAGTGTCATTGTTGTTTTTCCGGATGACTCTGGACCATAAATTTCTATGACACGGCCTTTAGGAAGGCCACCAATTCCAAGTGCTATATCGAGACTTAAACTTCCAGTTGATACAGCCTCTATATCAGTTCTAGCTTCCTCATCACCAAGAAACATGACTGAACCCTTACCAAACTGTTTTTCAATTTGTCCAAGAGCAACTTTTAGTGCTTGTTTTTTCTGTTCATCCACTCCGCTCTCCCGCGTAAAATAATAATAAATTTATATGTAATTATTATAATGGCTTTCAATCAACAAGATACAGAATGTATGGCCCTTGCACTCAAACTTTCCAAGCTTGGTCGAGGAAGTGTGGGAGCAAATCCTATGGTTGGTTGTGTCATTACTCGAGATAATAAAATTATTGCTCAAGACTACCACCGCCAGTATGGTGGAGGCCATGCTGAAGTGAATGCACTCGATCAAATCAATCATAATGCTGATAATTGCAACGTTTATATCACTCTTGAGCCTTGCTCCCATCGAGGTAAAACACCGCCATGCGTAAACGCACTCATAAATGCCAATGTATCAAAAGTATTTGTTGCAACACTTGACTCTAATCCTGAAGTCTCTGGGAGTGGAGTAAGTCATCTTCGGGATAACGGCATAGAAGTAGAAATTGGGTTACTTGAGAATGCCGCTCTAGAGTTAAATCGTGGTTTCTTTAAAAGAATGAAGACTGGCCTACCCTTTGTGACTTCAAAAATTGCTATGAGCTTAGATGGAAGAGTGGCAATGAAAAATGGTCAAAGCAAATGGATCACTTCTAATGAATCTAGGAATGATGTGCAAAAACTGAGAAGCCAAAATCAAGCTATACTGACAGGCTCCGGAACTATCTTAAACGATAACCCCATGTTGACAGTCAGAAATCAGGAATTAAATTCAAACCCTCTTAGAGTAGTAATAGATAGCAATAATCAAATTACAGACGAGTCTCTCAACATATTCTCAAATGATTCAGAAACCCTCATACTGAATGAAAGTAATACAAAAATATTAGAAAATGGTAAGCTTGACCTTGAATCTGCTCTTGTTACAATTGGATCACTTGGCATTAACAATCTTCTTTTAGAGGCTGGAAGCGGTTTAAACGGTGCAATGATAGAAGCAGGTCTCATTGATGAATTTGTAATATATACGGCACCTATTATTCTCGGAAGTGATGCTCAGCCAATGATGCAAATCCCATTAAAAGAAATGTCAGAGAAGATTTCTCTTAAGATCATTGAGCTCAGTCAAGTCGCAGATGACTTCAAAATAAGAGCAGTCCCCCTATGAACACCTTAACCAATAAACGAGTTCTATTAGGAGTGAGTGGCTCAATTGCTGCATATAAATCACCTGACATTGTTAGAAGACTTCAGGATTTGGGGGCTGAGGTGAGAGTCATTGTAACTGATGGAGGCAAAGAGTTTGTCAGTGAGAGGTCGCTGCAAACAATATCAAAGAATAAAGTTCATAGTAACCTATGGGACAAAGAGGCTGAGCTTGCTATGGGCCATATAGAGCTAGCAAAGTGGTCAGATATAGTGATTATAGCTCCAGCTTCAGCTAATACAATAGCAAAGCTTTGTCATGGTCGAGCAGATGACCTACTATCAACTGTCATTTTGGCAACTGACGCCAAAGTCATGTTGGCACCTTCCATGAACCAACAAATGTTTGCATCAAAGGCGATTAAGGATAATTTAAATATTTTACTAAAGCGTGATATTGTTATTATTGAGCCAGGTTTTGGAGAACAGGCATGTGGAGATATCGGTGAGGGAAGACTTGCTGAGCCAATAGATATCGCAAAACAAGCGGCAGATCTTTTTACTTCAAACTCACTCAGTGGAAAAAAAATATTAATTACTATAGGCGGAACAATTGAGGCAATTGATCCTGTCAGATACATCTCTAACCATAGTAGTGGAAAAATGGGAATGGCGCTTGCCCATGAATGCATCCAAGCAGGGGCAAAGACCACTTTAATTATTGGATCAATTTCTGTAAATATAGAAAAAAGGGCAGAAGTTGTTCATGTTGTAAGTGCTGAAGAAATGTATGAAGCTGTAATGAAAAAAATTGAATCTCAAGATTTATTTATAAGCTGCGCAGCGGTTGCAGACTTCAGACCAAAAAATATAAGCAATAATAAGATTAAGAAAAATAATAGCTTAGTAACAATCGAACTTACAGAAAATAAAGATATCTTAGCAAGCGTCTGCCAACTCAGCAAAAAGCCAATATGCATTGGTTTCGCAGCTGAAACTGAAAATTTTATAGCCAATGCAAGAGCAAAACTTTCGAGCAAGATGTGTGAAGCAATTATATTAAACGATGTATCTCAAAGTGAAATTGGTCTTAATTCAGACGAAAATGAAGTTCACTTCATTACCAATGATAAATGTGAAAAAATAGAAAAAAATAGTAAGCAAATTGTTGCACAAAATATAATTGAAAAAATTACAAATTTTTACTTCTAATCTTCACAAATGCTTATAAATCAAGGCTTAATAGACTTACCCACAAAACTGTGGATAACTCTGGTGATATCTTCATATTTTGATATAAATTATGCGTTACAAAGGTAATTTCTATGGTTTTGCTGAATAAATAATCATATATATTTTTTGTATATAAATCAATAAGTTATATATTATCAAAATATCAATCTAATTCAACTTTTTTTAGAAAGTTTATAAATTGGTGAATCGCGGATAACTTTAGAAGTTTTTCCCTTTAATATAGGGGCTTAGAGGATATTTCACTCAAATCATACTTAAAAGCTAATGTAATTAATTTAATATTTTTTTAGCTAAAAATTAAGCTCAAAAACACGCCATTTAATTGGTATTAAATTAAGCAGTATTTCTATTAATTATTAGATTTTAAGGGTTATCTTGTGCGTGAAAACTATTACTAAAGATAATTATAATTAATAATGTATCTTGTATTTCCCGTGCCCTAATTGTTTTTCAATTGAATCCAATAATGCTCGATCCAAAGATACATCAAACTCCTCTGACAAAGGAATTCTACCTGAAGATTTTTCTGATTCATACTCTATAATAACTGGGCATGATCCAGGATATTCTTTCAGCAAACTACATAGTTCTAAATAGTCATTTTTATTTTTTTGACTGAGATGAATTTTTAAGTATTTTGCAAACTTTAATTGAACTTTATCAACTGAATCTATTCGATCTACAACTACTTGCCACTGTTCTCTGAAGTCTTTATTAATTTTTCCAGATATCACCACTACCTCATCTAAAACTAATTGCTCACTAGTTTGTGCAAGCTTTTGTGAAAAAATCGCTGCATTTATCTTCCTTTCTCCATCCTCAATAGTAATACTTGCCATTTGACCTTTTCTTGTATTTCTATAAACAATATCTGAAATAAGAGACAATACTCTTACATCTCGATTATTTCTAAATACAATGTCTTTCGGCAATGAACAAACAATTGACTTTAAGTCTGCTTTATACCAATCCGTAGGATGCCGATCTAAGTAATATCCCATGACCTTTTTTTCATGCATCATAATATTTTTAAAAGATAAAAATTCACCTTTTATGTATTTTTTTTCATACTCAATATGACTATCAACATCTGAAAATAAACTACTTTGACCTTTTGCTAGATCACTTTGTCTCTGCTCTGCTTGTCTGACTGAACTTGGGTACGTTGAAATTAAAGTAGCCCTTTTAACACCAAATATGTCAAATGCTCCAGCATAAATAAGCGCCTCAATAGCCCTTCGGTTTAAATATTTCTTCTCTATTCGAAAGCAAAAATCAAAAATATCTAAATATTCTCCACTTTGTTTTCTTTCTAATACAATTTCATTTACTAGGGCCTCACCAACTCCTTTAATTGCTCCAAGACCATAAACAATTGTTTTATTATCGGTAATACTAAATTCGTACTCAGATTGGTTGATATCTGGAGAAATCACTTTAACTCCTTTTTTCTTTGACTCTCCAACAGTGAAAGCAACTCTATCAGTATCGTCCATAACACCTGACAAAACAGCTGCCATAAAGGGTGCTGGGAAATGCGCCTTTAACCAAGCTGTCTGGTATGAAATATAGGCGTATGCTACAGAATGGGATTTATTAAATCCATACCCAGAGAACTTATCAATGAGGTCAAATATTTCATTCGCTTTGTCCTCATCAATATTTTTCTTTGAGGCCCCCTTTACAAAAACTTCTCGCTGCTGAGCCATCTCTTCGACCTTCTTTTTACCCATTGCACGTCGCAAGATATCTGCACCACCTAGAGAATATCCAGCCATAATTTGAGCAGATTTCATAACCTGCTCTTGATACAGAAATACACCATTAGTTGGCCTTAAAATTTCCTCTAGCATTTGATGAGGGTACCTCACTTTCGCACCATGCTTAACTTGAATATAATCATCAACCATGCCTGCATCAAGAGGTCCAGGCCTATATAAGGCTAACATTGCAACAATATCTTCGAAGCAGTCAGCTTTAAGTTTCTTTAGATAACCACGCATTCCTTCAGATTCAAGCTGGAAAACACCTGTTGTGTCACAATCTTGGAGAAGCTTAAATACTTTAGGATCATCCAGTTTCAGTTTATCAATATCAATTAATTCCTTGCTTAGGCCCTTATTGGCAATAATCTTTACTGCCTTATCCATAACAGTTAAATTTGATAAACCTAGAAAGTCAAACTTGACTAATCCTACTGCTTCTACATCATCTTTATCAAATTGTGAAACTATGACATCTGACTCATCAGAGCCTTTATAAATCGGGCAGAAGTCACTAATTTTACTTGGCGCTATAACAACGCCTCCAGCATGGGTCCCCACATTTCTGATAATCCCTTCAAGGTCTTGCGATAAGTCTATTAAGGTTGACACACTTTCTTCTGAATCATATCTTGATTTAAGCTCTACAGAATCTTTTAGAGCTTTATTCAGGGTCATTTTTAATTCATTTGGAATCATTTTTGATATTTGATCACTAAACCCATAAGGATGTCCTAACACTCTTCCAACATCCCTTACAACTCCTTTTGCAGCCATAGTTCCAAAGGTGATTATTTGAGAAACTTTTTCAGACCCATATTTTTCAGCAACGTAGGCAATCACTTCATCACGTCTATCTGTGCAAAAATCAATATCAAAATCTGGCATAGAAATCCGCTCAGGATTTAAAAAACGCTCGAATAAAAGGTCGTGTTCGATTGGATCAACATTTGTAATTGAAAGTGCCCATGCAACAAGAGATCCAGCTCCCGATCCACGCCCTGGACCAACAGGAATACCATTTTCTTTTGCCCATCTTATGAAATCAGAAACAATTAAAAAATAACCCGGAAAGTCCATTTCCAATATTACAGAAAGTTCAAAATTTAATCTGTCATTGTAAATTTTTTTATCAACCTTAAGATCCTTAAGTCTGACCTCAAGACCTTTTTTTGACTCTTGACTAAAAAATTCAGCAATCGACATTCCCTCTGGTGTTGGAAAAAGTGGAAGATAGTTCTTCTCAAACAACTCAAAATGAAGATTACAACGCTTTGCTATTTCAGAACTATTTTCAATGACTTGAGGATAATCTTTAAACAACAATAACATTTCTTCTGAAGTTTTCAAATATTGTTGGTTACTAAAGTTTTTAGATCTTCTCGCATCATCTAATAAACCGCCTTCAGCAATACAGATTCTAGCCTCGTGTGCTTCAAAGTCATTTTTATCTAAAAACTGTACATCATTAGTAGCTACAATCGGAACCTCAACAGCAAGCCCTAAATCAATAACCTGGTTAAGCAAGCTTTCATCTGAGGCTCTATTAGTTCTCTGAACTGACATATAGTAGCGATCTTTAAAGATAGACTTCCACTTTAAGGCTGTTTTTTTTGCAATCTCATAATTATTAGATAGAAGCTGTTTTGAAATATCTGAGGAAGTGGGTGAAGAAATCATTAATAAACCTTTCTGATGAGTAACCAATTGCTCTTCTGTAACGCTAACAATAGAAATACCTTGTTCATTCAAATAAGCTTTTGAAATAAGTTCAGAAAGATTTAAGTAGCCTTCATGATTTTGACAGAGCAAAAGAACATCATAATGGCCCTTGTCAAAAGTCAAGGAAATTTTTGCTCCAATGATTGGTTTTATGCCAGCATTTATAGCTTTTTGATAAAACTTAATTGCTGAAAAAAGACTCATATCATCTGTGAGTGCAACACTTTGCATCCCTGACTCTTTCACAGTATCAACAAGATTTGATATGCGAATTAAACTGTTCTTAACAGAATATTCACTTTGGCATTGAAGATGAACAAAATCCACAGAATTCATTAAAAAAAAATATGATAATTAGTATCACATTTTACAAACAATTTTATATTTCGCCTTTGGCTTTTTTTTAAAATTATTAAAATTAGACTATATGGGAAATAACAAACAAGCAAATCTATATATTTTGTGCTGCCTTTATTAGTGCTTGAGCCTTATCCATTGTTTCTTGCCACTCCATCTCGGGTATTGAATCATAAACAATTCCTGCACCAGCTTGGACATACAGCATCTGATCCTTAACTACAGCCGTTCTTATAGCAATGGCAAGATCCATACCTCCATGCCAAGAAAGATTTCCTATAGCACCAGAGTAAATGTTTCTTTTTAGGGCCTCTACTTCATCGATTATCTCCATCGCCCGAACCTTTGGAGCGCCACTTAAAGTGCCAGCTGGAAAGGTAGCCTTTAATACATCAATAGAGCTCATATTTTCTTTTAACTCGCACTCAACGTTTGAGACAATATGCATGACATGAGAATAGCGTTCAATAAACATTTTATCAGTCAAGTTAACACTTCCAGTTTTGGCGATCCGGCCAAGATCATTCCTGCCTAAATCAATCAGCATTAAGTGTTCCGCAATTTCTTTTTCATCTGACAAGAGATCTTTCTCATTTTCAAGATCTTCTTGGATGCTCTTTCCTCTTGATCGAGTGCCAGCTATCGGTCTTATTGTAGCAACATTATTATTATCAACCCGCGTTAATATTTCAGGAGATGACCCAACTATTGCAAAACCATCTAGGTTAAGAAAGTACATATATGGAGATGGGTTGAGTATCCTGAGTTGACGATAAAGTTCAATAGGGCTCGACTTAAATGAACAAGTCAACCTTTGAGAGGGAACAACCTGCATAACGTCTCCTGCAGTTATATATTTCTGAACTTTTTCAACTGCATTAACAAAGTTTTCTTTACCAAAACTTGAAATAAAATCCTCAGACTGAATATTTTCGGAAGCTGTTGTTTCAAAAGTAAATAATTCTCTAATATCTTTTTCAATTACATTAAGTTTTGAAAGCCCATTCTCAAAAGAGTCTTTCTCAGGATTAATGTGAGTAATGATATGAACCTTACTGGTTAAATTATCAACAACCAA
>Ga0233433_10004625_pt1 | contig 10515 bp, 6 predicted proteins | sample SI_122_August201_5_FD_179868 | JGI IMG/M metagenome (GOLD analysis project Ga0233433, IMG submission 179868) | Seawater microbial communities from Saanich Inlet, British Columbia, Canada - SI_122_August2016_100_MG | ecosystem: Environmental > Aquatic > Marine > Inlet | place: Canada: British... | reverse complement strand
AAATGTGATTCATGATCCGAAGCGGGTGCGGGTGCCGGCGTATCATCCGGACACGCCGGAGGTGCGGAAGGATTGGGCGCAGTATTATGATCGCATTACCATGATGGACGCGCGGGCGGGGCAAAATCTAAAGGAGCTTGCCGAGGCCGGCTTGTCGGAAGACACAATTATCTTTTACTACGGCGATCATGGTTCGGGCATGCCGCGCAGCAAGCGCTGGCCTTATAACTCAGGCCTTCGGGTTCCGCTCATTCTTTACGTGCCTGAGAAGTGGCGTCACTTGGCGCCAAAGGACTACAAGCCCGGCGGCAAGACCGATCGGCTGGTGGGCTTTATTGATTTTGCTCCAACATTACTCAGTATCGCTGGCATTAATCCGCCCAAACATTTGCAGGGTTATTCTTTCATGGGAAAATACGCTGCGCCAGAGCAACCTTACATCTACGGTTTTCGTGGGCGCATGGATGAGCGCTATGACATGGTGCGTGTGGTGCGTGATAAGCGCTTCATCTACATTCGTAACTACATGCCGCACAAAATTTACGGGCAGTACATCTCCTACATGTTTAAGACCCCGACCACGCAGGTATGGCACGACCTATATCATGCCGGCAAACTCAACGCCGTGCAGTCAAAATTCTGGCAGACGAAGCCCTCTGAGGAACTCTATGACCTGTCGAGTGATCGGGATGAAGTCAACAACCTCGCCGATTCCAAGAAGCATGCGGATATATTAAAGCGCCTGCGCAATGCTCAGCAGGCCTTGGCGGTAAAGATTCGTGACGTTGGTTTCCTGCCCGAAGGGGAAATCCATAGCCGCAGCGGCGATGGCGCTCCATATGACATGGGTCATAACGACAAGGCTTATCCCATGGAGCGAGTTATGAATGCGGCTGAGATTGCCTCAATGAAAAGCGAACCGGCCGGGAAAGAATTGGCGAAGCTAATCACGGACAAGGACAGCGCCGTGCGCTATTGGGCCGCGATGGGCTACCTCATCCGCGGCGAAAAAGCCGTGGCGTTAGGCCGCGAACAGCTGCTAGAGGCGTTGAATGACAAATCGACCGCTGTGGTTTGTGTCGCGGCGGAGGCCTTGGGCCGTTATGGCAAGGGCAAGGATCAATCTACCGCCATCGATACCCTGGTGAAACACGCTGATGTGTCGAAGAATTCCGTCTTCACCTCCATGCTTGCGCTCAACGCGCTGGACTACGTGGATGACAACGCTAAGCGCCACATCGCCACCATCAAGGTTCTCCCCACGAAGGGTGAAATTACTCCTGCACGCATGGGGAACTATGTGCCTAATCTCATCAGCAAGACTACCGCTGATTTAGGCGTAAAAGTGGAATCCAAGCCAAAACGCCCCCGCAAAAATCGGAAGTAGACTTGTCAGGTTTATTTCTCAGCCTAGTCAGGGCCTCATTTTCTTCCGATAAAAAGAAGCGTCTAGGTAATGTGGGCACCTATGGTTTCCACGTAGACCGCGTACAGTGATTGACTGGCGGTCATGAACAGTCGGTTGCGTTTGGTTCCGCCAAAGCAGACATTACTGCAGATCTCCGGCAATAGGATTTGCCCGATGCGCTTGCCTTGCTTCGGTTCAAAAATATGCACGCCGTCATAACCCGCACCCACCCAGCCGGCACTCGACCAGATGTTACCATCTTCATCACACCGAATCCCATCCGCCTGACCTGCCTTTACGACCTTTTGCACCAAACCATTGGCATCCTTTTCTTCCATTTCCAGGTCCATGCTCGCAAAGACTTTGCCGTTCTTAAGGCTGGTACTGTTAGCTACATCCCAGACCTTAATTTCTTTTTTGGCTTCAGGGTAGTGCGATGAACCAGTATCGGCTACATAGAGTTTCTTGTAATCAGGGCTGAAACAGAGTCCGTTGGGTTTGAATATTTCATCCGTCACTTGGGTGAGTTTGCTGGATTGGCCGTCGATGCGGTAAACTGCTTCTTTTTGTATAGGCTGCACAGTGCCTGTTTTGGCCTTGTTGCCTTCGTAATTCATGAGGCTGCCGTAGCCGGGATCGGTAAACCAAATACCGCCATCCGGATGCACCACTGCATCATTCGGGGCGTTGAATTGTTTGCCGCCAAACTTGTCAGCCAAAACGGTAATCTTGCCGTTGTACTCGTAACGCACCACACGGCGGTTACCGTGCTCGCAGGAAATCTGGCGGCCTTTATAGTCAAACGTGTTTCCATTGCTGTTGCCGCTGGGATGGCGAAACTTGCTGACATGGCCATCTTCCTCCAGCCAGCGCATCTGGATATTGTTCGGAATATCGCTCCACAGAAGATATTTCCCCACACCATTCCACGCCGGCCCCTCGGCCCAGAGCATATCGGGGTTCGTGTACAGTCGGCGAATGGGTGTATTGCCAAGTTTGTATTTTGCAAACAACGGATCCAGCACCAGCACATCCGGCTCGGGATAACGCGTGGGGGTTTTACCGGACCAATCACGATCGGCAATCACCGCCGTGGCCGTAAGCGCCGTGGCAGCCGTGGCCAGAAAACCGCGGCGATCTAGCGCGTTTGCGGAATTGGGAGAAACAGTATTTTTGGCATTCATAGAAATTCGGGTTCCCCGCAGCCTGTGCCCGCTACGCCGTGGGCACAAGAAAAAGGTGGTAATTATTGCCTTCGATACTCTGAATCTACGCCTCCTTGAAATCCTGCTCTACTCCTTGGCCCTTTTCATACATCAACCCAAGGCTATTTTGCGCTTCTGCATCTCCCGCTTGAGTCCTGGTCTTGGTTTTAGCGGCTTTCTCCTCTGCCGATTCACCACACCCCAAAAGGGAGTGTTAAGGGGCGTAGTATCGGGCCTTTAGTTTCGGAAAGGATTTCTGGAGTGTCTCAATTTGAATTCTCAAGTTGGGGCGGTCATCCACATCAAGCATTTCCAATTTCTTGAATGTTGCCAGCGTTAACAAATTGCTGATCTTTGGATTATGACATATAAAAAGATGCTTTAGATCAGGGAGTTCATTTGCAACGACAGCTAGCTGTTGGTTGTTAAGGCCCGATCCTGATATGCTTAGTACTTTTAGATTGTTGAGTTTCCAAATGGTATCAAAATCGTTTTGATTATACCCACCAACCGAAAGATTGGTTAAGCTCTTCAGTCTCAGGATGGGACGTAAGTCAGCGATTGTATTGTTTTCCAGAAATAAAGCATTCAAGTGATCAAGCTCTGGCAAGGTGTTTATATCATTCAGTCGATTACCGTCTAACCGAAGCTCCTTTAGTTTGCTTAGATGTTTCAAAGCACTCAGGTCCTCGACTTTATTGTTTCCCAGAGACAGCACCTCCAGCTCCGAAAGGCCGGTTAGTGACCTGAGGTCGGTTAATTCTTTGCCTCTGAGGTTGAGGTGCTTAATTTTTATTAAATCGGCTTTGGTAAGCTCACCGATGGGTTTCTTGAGTTCCTTGCGAATCGCCTTCTCAATGGTGGGGTCGGCAATCAGCGGCTTCTTGTCGGCCGCCAAGACGGATTGACCCACCACCAACGCTAATATCAAGAGATGCTGTTTCATGCCTTTGAGGCTACATGAATTGATATAGGATAGGTATTAAAATAAATACCGAAGATTATAGTTGGTAAACCAGAGGATTACCGAAACAACCTCAATCTAATTCCCGCACTATTTTTGGGTACACTTTTGGGACAGAAATGCACTTTTTTAACACTAATTAATTATATCCGCAGAGTGTCTGTGTGTCAGGAGAAAGAAATATTTTATGATGGAAATTACCGGTTTTGGAGTCCAAAATTCACTACTTCAATACAATGAATGTAATGTCAAAAATATCGGGTTTTCTTTTGCTGGCGGTGGCGTTGTCCGTTGCAGAGAAGATCGATATCAAGACAGGGCGCAAGCACTGGGCTTTTCAACCGATTAAAAAGCCGGCATTGCCCGTGGTGAAAAACGCCGCGTGGGCGGCCAACCCGATTGACCGATTCATCCTCGCCAAGCTCGAGGCCGCCAATCTTCAGCCCGCGCCACGCGCGCCAAACCATGTGCTGAACCGCCGCGCCCATTTCGCGCTCACCGGTCTGCCGCCAAAATCTAATTCCAAACTTCTCATTCCGCATTCCGAATTGGTGAACCGGTTGCTGAAATCTCCGCGCTATGGCGAGCATTGGGCGCGGCATTGGCTCGATGTCGCGCGTTACGCGGACAACAAGGGCTACGTATTTTTTGAGGAAAAAAATTTCCCGTGGGCGTGGACGTACCGCGACTACGTTATCCGCGCATTGAATGAGGATAAGTCGTTTGACCAATTCATTATTGAACAGCTCGCCGCCGATAAGCTTGATCTAGGTGAGGATAAAACGCCGTTAACGGCCCTCGGTTTTCTCACGTTGGGCGCGCGGTTTTCCGGCAACATCCACGACATACTCGACGACCGTATCGATGTTACCACGCGCGGGTTGATGGGGTTGACCGTTTCCTGCGCGCGCTGTCACGACCATAAGTACGACCCCATTCCGACGGCGGATTATTATTCGTTATACGGTGTGTTTCGCAGTGCTTCGGAGCCGACGCTGCAGCCCACTTTCCAGCCCGCGCCCGATACCGAAGAGCGACGCGCGTTTGATGCGGAGTTGAAAAAGCGGCTGAACGCGCTGAATGATTTTGTGGCCAAGACGCGCGCGGGAATCATCAACAGTGCCCGCACGCGCACGGCCGAATATCTCACGGCCGTCCACGCCAAGCGCAACCAGCCGAGCACGGGAAATTTCATGCTGCTGACTGACAAGGGCGCCATCAATCCGTACGTGATCCACCGCTGGGAAGTATATCTTAAAACAGCCCGCCGCGAACTCGATCCCGTGTGGACGGTGTGGCATCGATTTAGCGAATTAACCGATAACGAGTTTGCCGCGCGCGCGCCGGAAGTGCATCGCGAGCTGTTTGGTGCGCGAGCTATCGCGACTCCCATTAATGCCCGCGTCCGTGCCGCATTCGTAAATCGACCACCGAAAACAATGAAGGAAATTGTGGACGGCTACGGCGTGCTTTTTAAAACCATCGACGCCGAATGGAAAACGCAGCTGGATAAAAGTTTGTGTCTCGCCAACGCTGATGCCGAGGCATTGAGGCAGGTGATTTACGGCAAAAGTTCACCGCCGATGATTCCTCGGCGTCTCGGCTGGGGTTTCCTTGCCCTCATTCCCGACCGCCCTGATCAGGCGGTTTACAAGAAGCTCATCAAGGCCGTCGAGCAATGGAGCATGACCGGCAAGGGCGCGCCGGCTCGCGCTATGGTGCTCACGGATATTGACCCGCCGCACGCCCCCGTGATTTTCAAGCGGGGCAATCCGCACCAACGGGGCGAACTCGTCCCGCGCCAATTCCTTGAGGTGCTGACTGGCCCTGGGCGCAAATCCTTCCAAAACGGCAGCGGCCGCCTTGAGCTGGCCCGTGCCATCGCCTCACCGAATAATCCACTCACCGCGCGCGTCATCGTCAACCGTGTGTGGGCGTGGCATTTCGGACGGGGACTCGTTAATACGCCAAGCGATTTTGGCCTGCGCAGCGAGCCGCCGAGCCATCCCGAGTTGCTCGATTGGCTCGCCACGGATTTTATCAAGAACGGCTGGTCGCTCAAACATTTACACCGTCAAATCATAACCTCCGCCACGTGGCAAATGGCGTCCACCCATCCGAGAGAAATGGCCGATGACCAAGGTCCAGATCCAAAATTGGTCGACGCGGACAATCGCTTACTCTGGAAATTCGATCGCCATCGGCTCGGCTTTGAGTCAATGCGTGATGCACTCGTCGCCGTTACCGGCCAACTTGATAAAAAAATGGGTGGCCCTCCCGTCAATGTTCTCGCCGGCTTCAATGGTCGTCGCAGCATTTACGGCCGTATCAATCGCATGGATCTCGCGCCGGTATTGCGCGCGTTCGATTTCCCGGACCCGAGCATCACTTGCGCCCGCCGCGAATCCACAACTGTTTCTCCCCAGGCGTTGTACTTGATGAACAACGCAACGATTATTGACTACGCAAATCGTATTGCAGCGCGGAAGGATTTGCCGGCGGGCTCATCGACGAAAGTGAAACGCTTTTATGAGATACTGTTTGGCCGCTTGCCCGAGGCGGAGGAACTGGCTTTAGCGAAGACATATCTCGGCGATAGTCCAACCCCAGAGAAATGGCAAAGTTTTGTCCATGCACTTCTTTTGACCAATGAATTCTCATTCGTTGACTGAAATGATTTCTTGTCTCCGTGTAACCTTTTGCTGAATACTACCGTTAGTACACGAAATAATGGCAAAAAATATTCTATGGGTTTTGATGACGGGCTTGTTACTGGTTGGTTGTGCCAATCAGGAAATAGAAGGTAATCCTGACCAGAATTCTTCTGGCGAGATGGAGGGAGAGACCAATGGAAATCCCCCCGGCAAGGTGGAGGAAAAAAACTGGGTTGAAGGATTAAAGGAAAAATTCTCTGTTTCGAATGCAAAGTCAGTGTCGGCGATGACGATAGCGGTGTATCTGCTGATGGGCGGGGTTTTGGGGCTTTATATTCGGTTTCTTTATCGGCAGTGCAATGGATCGGTTTCGGATGCAGACTCGGTGGCTCGAATTTTCCCGCTGCTCACGATTGTTACGATCGGTGTAATAGCAGTGGTCAAGTCGTCATGGACGCTTTCGCTGGGCTTATTGGGAGCTCTCTCAATTGTGCGCTTTCGGGCAGCCATCAAGGATCCGGAAGAGCTGGTGTATCTTTTCCTGTGCATCGGCGTTGGCTTGGCGCTGGGGGCGGAACAGCCGCTTTTGGCACTGGTGGTGGTGGTGGCGGCGACGGTGTTTATCGTGGGCATCCATTTTGCCTCGGGGAAAGGCCGGCAGCAGAATTTGTTGCTGACTATTTCAGGTGATGCGGAGAAATATTTTGGTGAGGAATCCGGAGGGGTGCTGGCGGTGGTGGATGAACTGGTGGGCAGCTACTCGCTCCAGCGGTTTGATATTGAGCAGGGACGCGGGCAGGTTCGGATTGTGATCAATCAAAAGAGCGGCAGCGAGACAGCAGCATTGATTGCGCAGCTGCGTAAGCAGCTGCCAGAATGCGAGTTTTCCTACGTGAACCTCGAATCAACATTTTAAAGGCGATTGGCATGATGGCAGTGGAGCAGGAAATCGGGACGGGTCTGTTTGAGCTTATCGGGGAGGATATCACACGGAAGGATTTGGCGATCCGACGGGAAACGAAATTTATTTTGCCGAACGCGGACGTGGGTAAGTTTCGGCGGTTGATGGAGGGCAATGGCCGGCGGCTGGTTCACAACAAGCCGGTGTCGACGGTGCGGAGCATTTATTTTGATGACCCGTTGCTGGGCGATTGCACGGCGAACCTGGATGGCATCAGCCCGCGCCAGAAGGTGCGGCTGCGCTGGTATGATTCGCTTAAGCCGGGTGAGGTTGTGTTCCTCGAAATCAAATGGCGGGACAACCGTGCGACGGGCAAGCACCGGCTGGAGCTGCGGCCGCGGCAGGACTTGGGCGAGACGAGCTATCGGCGGATTCACGATGAATTGGTAAACTCGCTGCCTCCCAAACATCTGCTGCCATTGCTCAAGCGAAGTGACCCGGTGGTGTTGGTGGAATACCGTCGCGAACACTTTGCCTCTGCCGATGGCCGCCTTCGGGCTACTCTGGATTATGATCTCACATTTTACAAACAGATGGGGAAGGGAGCCATTTCCACTTTATTTCCGCACCGGATGCCAGAGTTGTTCGTGGTAGAAGTAAAGTGCCCCGAGGGCGACCACCGTGAAGTGAAGGATATGCTCCACCCGTTCACACCCCGCAATGGGGCATGCTCAAAGTATGTACACGGTTGCTGCCAGTTGGGGCTTGTCCCGCCTCGAAATTATCATTAACGTGAGGTACGCTGTAACCGCCTTGCACGGTATGCTGTATACATTGTGATGAAAACATTTTCACACCACTGGGAATCTGGCCTCGCCAAGGTTTATCGTTGGCTGGGCAATGGGCTTCATTATCTTGTCCCACTGGTTTTGATTTTGGGTCTTTTCCTGTTGGGTGCAGCTGCTTTGGACAAGCAGGAGGAGGTCAAACAGAAGGCCCAAATGGAACTCTTCTCAACGACCAAGGTCCTAGAGGTAGAGATTACCGTTGAAGAAAAGGACTGGGACACCATTCGTAATCAGTCCCGCAATTTTTTCACCGCCCTTTCAGCACAGCGAAAAAATGGGCCGATCGATAGCCCCTACACTTACGTGACAGCCAAGGTGAAGATAGGCGGGGTAGAATATTCCAAGGTCGGGCTTCGTAAGAAGGGGTTTCTCGGTTCCTTAAACTCAAGCCGACCTTCGCTCAAGATCAAACTCAATCACTTGGACAAACAGGCTCAGCTAAACGGGCTAACGATGCTCACGTTTAACAATAATCAGCAGGACTTCACCTTGATGAGCCAGACCATGGGATACGCCCTCTACAATGCCGCCGGCTCTCCCGCCCCGCGCTGTGGCTATGCGCGGATCACGGTCAACGGTAAAAATCTCGGCGTCTATGCACATGTAGAATCTATGAAGAAACCGTTGCTGAGGCGGGACTTTGGCGACGATCGCGGTACTCTTTACGAGGGAACCGTGGTGGACTTCTTCGACGGTTGGGAGAAGAGCTTCGAGAAGAAAAACGGCAAAGACAAACTCGCGAGAGACAAAATCAAGCAACTGACTGAGGTGCTAGAGCAGGAAAACCTACCAGACGTGGAGAAGGCCATCGGCAAATATGTGGATCTCGATTCATTCTACACCTTCTGGGCCGTCGAAGGATTGATCGGCTTCTGGGACGGGTATGTTGCTAATGCCAACAACTTCTTTGTCTATTTCAATCCGAAGACTGAGAAGTTCCATTTCCTGCCCTGGGGACTTGATTGTGCCTTTGAGAAATACAGCAAAATTACAAACGACCGACGGGCTCCCATCTCGGTGAAAACCAAGGGCCGAGTAGCCTTCCGGCTTTACCAGGTCGAGTCCTGCCGTAAGCGTTATGCGCGGACGCTGGTGAAGCTCATGGACGAGCACTGGGACGAGGAAAAAATGATCGCCAAAATCGATCGTAGCCAGATCATGCTCAAGCCGTTTCTGGCCCCCTCCCAGATTCGCAAATTCCGACTCGAGGGGATTCGAAAATTCATCCGCACTCGGCGGGAGGAAATCATGGAGGAGATTTCCGATGGCATGCCGGTGTGGGCGGCCCGACCGGATACACCCTTCGTCTTGGGGAACATTACCAAGCGCAAAGAGGATAAGGATTCCATCTGGGCGGCTGCAAAAACGGGGGATTTGGGCGAAGTCAAAAAGCAACTGGCCAATGGAATCAAGGTGGACAGTCGGGATGCAATGGGTATTACACCCCTCTCGCTGGCAACTCTTACCGAAGAGATTGAGGTTGCCAGTTACCTGATAAGTAAGGGTGCTGATGTGAATGCGCGGGGTGATGACGGGGGCACACCTCTGCAAGGTGCGGCGTTTTTTGGACGGGCAGAGGCGGTAAAGCTTCTTCTCGCCAAGGGTGCTGACCCCAACCTACGTAATAAAAAAGGGGAGACCCCACTGGATGCCTCTTCCGGCGAATGGAATGCTGGGCTTCAGGGGTTTGCCCGATTGATTACCGGTTTACTGCAAATCAAAGTCGACAATGAGGCGGTCAAAGCCGGTCGGCCAAAGGTAGTCCAAATCCTCCAAGCCGCCGGTGGCAAACGGGGCTCTGATTTGAAAAAGTAAGTGATCTCTACTATCCGCCCAGCCAACAAGAGGTTGGCAAAACCTACTGTTTTTCATACGGTTCACGTCAATGAATTCTCCTTCATCAATTGAGGGCAATGCGGGATTCGTCACCACGCGTCGGGAATTCCTTGCGCGCACGGGTACGGGCTTTGGGATGATGGCCTTGGCAGGACTGGCGAATGGGGAGCAACCTCATGCTCCCAAGTCGCCGCACTTTGCGCCGAAGGCGAAAAGGGTGGTACACCTGTTTATGAACGGCGGCCCGTCGCAGGTCGATACGTTTGACCCGAAACCAATGCTCACCAAGCTGCACGGGCAACCCTTGCCGGTGAAAAATTTTCGCACCGAACGCCGCACGGGGCACGCAATGGGGTCACCCTATTCGTTCAAACAATATGGGCAATCGGGACTGTCGGTGAGCGAGATTTTTGCCAAGACCGCGGCGGCCGCAGCAGATGACTTGTGTGTGATTCGCTCGATGAAAGCCGAGGTGCCTAACCACGAGCCGTCGCTGATGCTGATGAATTGCGGCGATGGACAGTTGCCTCGGCCGAGCTTTGGCGCGTGGGTGAATTACGGGCTCGGCACGATGAACGAAAATCTGCCGGGCTTCATTGTGATGTGTCCCGGCGGCTATCCCATCGTGGCCACGCGTAACTGGCGCAGCGCGTTTTTGCCCGGCGCGTATCAAGGCACCCACCTCGACACAAAACATAC
>Ga0233433_10004620_pt1 | contig 10520 bp, 13 predicted proteins | sample SI_122_August201_5_FD_179868 | JGI IMG/M metagenome (GOLD analysis project Ga0233433, IMG submission 179868) | Seawater microbial communities from Saanich Inlet, British Columbia, Canada - SI_122_August2016_100_MG | ecosystem: Environmental > Aquatic > Marine > Inlet | place: Canada: British... | reverse complement strand
TAAGGTAGATTCTGAAATAATAGATGAAAAAAATATATTACAAGCAACTTTAGAAGGTATGCATGAAGTAGTTAATCATATTCAAACAAAACCGAATAAAATATTAGTAGATGGAAATAAATTTATTCTTTATAAAGATGAAAACGATGAAATAATTGAGCATGAATGTATTATAGGTGGTGATAATTCATATTTAAGTATTGCGTGTGCGTCGATATTGGCTAAAACGTCTAAAGATTTATATATTGAACAAATAGTGAGTGACTATCCTGAATTAGAAAAATACGATTTATTAAATAATAGTGGTTATGGTACAAAAAAACATATTGAAGCGATAAAAGAATATGGTATAAGTGATTTTCATCGAAAAACATTTCGAATATGCAATGGTATTACTGAAAAAAAAGAAAAAAAACATATTACTAAATCAATTCAGACCATTGATGATTTAGTAAAAGAATTTAAATTTATTAATTAAATTATTTAAAAAAGAAATACTAATAAGATTTAATGATTCAATTTAATTTTAAAAATGATTTTGAAAGATTTATTGATATAACTATTTATATATATGGTATTCATCTTATTCATAAAGAAGAAGATAAACAAATGCATATGAAATTAAATTTAAATGAATTTGAAAAATATAAAACAAAAACATTTGAAGTTTTTCAAAAAAAAATTGAAGAAGAAGTTAAAAAGTATATTATAATAAAAATAAAAGAGAATTGTTTAAATGTTGTTGAAATTAGTAAAAAATATAATATACCTTTATCAAATATAGTTCAATGTTTATTTATTAATAATAAAATTAATCATATAAAGATAGAATGGAGTTCATCTTCATTAAAAGAATTTTTATATGTTCCAATTAAACATTATTTAATTTATTTTGAAGATAATTTGATTTTAAAAACAAAAAAAATTAAATTTGATTATGATAATTAAATTTTTATATAGAAATATTATAAATATATTAAGGTGCTGTAATATTTTACTATTATTTTATATTAAGTGATGTTTTTTTTAGTAGAAAATGGGTTGAATATGATTAATTAATCATTCATCAATATTATAAATATTATTAAATAAATAATATTTTTATAAATAATTATTATTTGATTTTTATATTTTTTTATATTTTTTATTTTATTTATATAAATTACTTGGTTTGAGTCTTCTTAGGTGTAGTTGATTTGACTTTAGCAATGAAATCATCATTGGAAATGGTAAAACAATGGTTGGTATAACCCATGATATCAGTAAAAGCCATCTTAGTAGGAATGGCTTGCTTAGATTTGAGTTTCTCAATTTCAAATTTAATGTTAGTAAGTTCCTTCATCTCCTTTGAACCTGCTGCAGGCTTTTTAGACTCAAGTGTTTTAGCTTCTTTCTCAAGAATCTTAGCCTTACCAGCAATAACCTTGCATGAACTGGTAATGAGTTCTTTAAGTTTTCCAATAACCTTAAACTCTTTGTTGCTTCCACCTTCAACAGCAATGGTGGCAGGCTCTTTCTCTCTTGTCTCACGAATGTAAGAAGTAACACCAATATAAGCATCATTTCTTGAAAGTTCTTGAGCAGTGTCAGTAATACCAAGGAACTTGTGAAGGAAAGGCTCGGCTTGAATCTTCTTCTTAACAGCAGAGGTTTCCTTAGTAGAGTTAGGATCACTTACTTTTTTTACCTTTTTACTGCTCTTGGTAGCAGTCTTAAGGGCAGATTGATAAAGTTCAAATAATTGAGCATTAAAACTGAGAATAGATTTATCAAATTTCTTTTTAGCATCAGAAATTCTCTTAGAATCAATGGAAGTAATATTGACACTTGAAAGAGTCGTAGAAATTCTTGACATAAGTTCATTAATTTCATCAAATTGTTCAAAAATTGTATCATTATTGAGAACTGTTTCTTCTTTAATATTTTCTTCAATCACAGGTGTAGGTGCTGGTGCGGATTGTTCTTTTTTAGGAGTGGCTTTTGCTTTAGACATTTTTTTTTGGGGGGTTGCAGTTTGAGAATTCATTATATATAATATTAATTAATTATTCTTTAAGTACTTTTATGGTCAAATTATAAATAAAAAATTTATTTAATAAAAAATAAATTTTTAAATTATAAAAAAAAATTAAACATTAATAAATTCTTCAATTTTCCATTCTTCAATATATCCGTCAGGTAATTTACGTTGAATAATAAGAGGTGTTTTTCTTTGTTTTAATTCTTCATTTACAATATCATCAATATTTGTAAAAAATTGAGTATTAATTTTAGGTTGAGCACCATTAGCTAATTGTTGTCTTCGAACACCTAAAAGTCTTGCCTTTTCATATTTGTTTAAAAAAGGCACTGTTTTTTTTTCTCTTTTTTCAGACATAATATCCTCATATGATTTAATATTGATTTCTGTTTCTTCTTTATCAAGTTCATTATCATAGGTGTTTGAAATAGAGTCTATTTCATTAAGTTCATTAGTATTAAAATTATCTTCATCCATCTTTATTATCTAATTAATATTTAAATTTTAAGTAATATTAATTATTAAAAAAAATCATTTTTTAAAATTTTTTAAAAAATTAAGAATATTTCCATTCAACATTACAACTTGTACAAATATAAGTTAGTTTTAATGAAATTGGATCTTGTATAAATATAGAATCACTTTTTTTATTTTTTATATTTGAATTACAATTTTTATTAGGACATTGTTTTTGATTTGTTCGTGGTAATGTATTATCATAAATTAAATATCGTGTGTCTATTGTATTTGAATTATTTGTTGTTTTAAAACTTTTTTTTTCAATAATTGAACCTTCATATATTTCTTTATATCCGCAATCATGACATGAATTATAAAGATTATCATCTTCTTCTAATGGGTACATTTTATTATCACATTCTTTACAAAAAAACATAGTTACTATTAATGTATATTATTTTCTTTTTAAATTCTTATTTCATTTTTTATATTTTTTTTAAAAAATATATTTTATAATGGAATTAAAAAAAGATGAACCATAATTATTTAATTTTGTATGTATTTCTGTATCTGGGGTTCCATTTACTTCTAAAATAACATTTTTACCTTGATTGTAAGGTGTATATATATTTTTTGATATATAATCTAACCCATAACAATTAATATCTAAAACTTGACCTACTTTTTTAAATAATTCAAGATTTATTTTAGGTACTTTATTCATATCCATGCGCTCAATAGGTGCTCCATTATGTAAATTTATAATATCAGTAACATAAATTTTTTGTTGGTTGGGTATAATCGAATCCATATTTACATTTTGATTTAACAAGCATTTTGCACTGATGTTTTTAATCGGATATAATTTACTATTTCTCAAATCATCATTTTTTTTTTCAATCAATGTTTTTAAATTACATATTCCATTACCAATAACAAATGGTTTTTCTCTTTTAATAATATCAATAATTTTATTTTTAAAAACAAAAATACGATAAACATGACCTTCAATATATTCTTCACACATAAATTGTTTATATTGACTCAATTTAATTTTTTCTAAAATTTCTTGTAATTCATTATTATTTTCTATATTAATATGAACTTCTCTCCCAAATGTACCATTAATTGGTTTCACAATAATAGGATATTCAATGAAATGTTCTTTATTTTTATCCATAATTTGAACTGCACGTTTATTAATATCAATATCATTAAATTTAGGTATAGGAATATTATGTTTTTTTAATAATTCAGATGTCTTAATTTTATTTTTTACTAATTTAACTGATTCAGGTTTATTAAAATGATATGAATAATTTGAATATTCACATTTATCGTTAGAATCACACTTTTTAATCGTTTTATCTTTATCTATATGATAATTATTTTTATTTAATTCATCAAAGAATAATGGTGTTTTAAATCCAGTATAATTTTCATTTATATTAAGATAATTATTTAATATATAAAATATAATTAAAATAAATAATAATTTTAAGTATATCATCTTATTATTAACAAGAATATTTTTTTTAAAGATATTATTTAAATATTTAATTTAACTTTTATTGTGTCATAATAATTTTTAAAATCATCAAAATTAAATTTAACATGTAAACCATAAGCATAAGAATTCAATTCAGATTCTTTAAATTCTTCAAATTTATTTATAAAAGTATCATATTTATCAATATTTTCTTTAAAATAATTAATCATGATCTCTTTAAAACATTCAAATTCATTTAAATTTTCTTGTTTTAATTGATCACATACACTAATCTTTATATTAGAAATACCAATAATAGTATTATACATCTCAATGTCACTTTCTTTCGCATTTTCAAAACCAGGTTCGTTCATTAAAGGCTTATCATTTAATACAAGGGCCTGTAAAGCAACTAAAATATTTGAAATTGTATTCGTTGGTACCCAGCCAGGACCCCTCCATGTGTTTAACATTGATAAACATACCTTACCATTCGTATATAAATTTGGATTAAAACGTATTTTAACAGGCTTGTCCTTAGGACTATTTAAAATACCTTGGGTACAATATTTCATAACAGGTGGTACCATTGGATAATTATCAGGATAATTTAATTTAAAAAAATAAAATCCATTATAATAAGGTGTATTTTCTGGTCCAATAATCATTAAATATATGTTTTCAATATCTTCATCATTAATATGAAAATAAATACCACTTTCCTTAAATATTTCAATTGATTTTCTTAATTCTTTAATTTCATTGAGAATTCTTTTAATTTTTCGTGAACTCATATTACTTATAAAAAATATCAATTAAGTTTTAAATAATTTTTTTTTAATGATTAAAAAAAATACACATATTAGACTTAAAGAAATTATAATATAATATATATATCATGAGTCAATACAAGTTAATATCAAAAAAAAGAGGTTATATGGATTATTCATACAATACACGAAAAAAAACAAAAAAAGAAAAAAAAGAAAAACAAACTGATATAGATAAAGAAGAGCAAGAAAATCTTGAAGAAGGAGCAAATATTTTAAGTAATCTTGCTTTAGGACTTGGTGGTAGTGGTGGTGACACATCCAGTTTATCAAAAAATAAAAAAATTGAGCGTGATGCGAATCATATTTATTTCTACAGTGAAGTAAATCGAGATGCGATTTACGAATTAATTTCATTAATTAATGAAGTTGAAGAGGAAAATAATATTCTTGCATTTAAAATGAAAATTGAACCCATTCCAATTTATCTTCACATTAGTTCATATGGAGGGTGTGTTTTTTCAGCATTTAATGTAATTGATATTATAAAATCTTGTAAAGTACCAATTTACAGTATTATTGAAGGGTGTGCAGCATCTGCAGGAACACTTATGTCAGTGGTATGTAATAAACGTTTTATTCGTCCAAGTTCTTACATGTTAATTCATCAACTGAGCAGTGGATGTTGGGGTAAAATGTGTGAAATTGAAGACGAAGTTGAAAATTTAAAAGATTTTATGGATCGTATTAAATCTATATATATAGAACATACAAAGATTCCCAAAAAAGAATTAACAGAATTATTAAAACATGACTTATGGTTAAACAGTGAAAAATGTTTAAAATATTCTTTAATTGATGAAATTGTTTAAGTAAAAAAATTATAATTATATATCATTTTCTTTTAAATATTCATTTATTTTAAAAGATGAATAACAATCTTTTGAACAAAATTGATCATTATTATTAATGATTTTTTCTTTTTGTGAATAATAAGATTTTATACAATTTTTACATTTATATAAAAAGTAACCATTAATTGCTTTTTGATTTAGTGAATTATTGTTCTCTTCTAAATTTTCCATCTATTTATTTCTAACTAACTATACTAACGAACCTAACACTATTATATATGCTACTTTTGTTTATTAATTTCTTTTTATATTATAAAATATTCATTTTTTTTAAAAAATTGGAATCTTACCAATATTTTTACACACTTCATTTAAAATTAATTCGGTATTTGCGATAACAACCGGAATAATATGTAATGCATTTAAATCAACATCAATTGCTTGATCCAATACATTAATATCTTCATCTTCATCACAATAAATTATTCTGTCTGGGTCATGTTCAATTGAATTAAGATAATTAAAAGATTCAATATCATCTTTAATACTAATACATGATACTGAACTTGCTTCAAGATCATCCATAACTTCAAGTTCATTATCAAAATCTTCTAATGTTATTGTTTTTGCAATATTAATCATATTAATTAATGTTTTAGTAAAACGTTTTTCATCAATTGTTTTTTTTAGACTGTCTGAAAAATTATTTTTATATTCCATTGAGTTATTTATTTTCAGTTTTATAATTAAAAATTCAATTTTTATTGAATATTACATATTAAATATTTTTATTTTACACCTTTGCACATTTAAAACGCCGATTTAACGACTAAAAAAATATACAAAAATATAAAAATTTGATTATAACCTGTCGTGGAACAGGTATGAAGTCTTAACAACTGCGACAAAATACTTCTGGTCTTTTACCAGTGTTAAATATAGATTTTACTATTTTTAACATATTTTGCACAGCATTTTTATCTCTGTTATGATATATTTCGCAATTATGCTTAACCGATTTGCATCGTAATATACCATGACATAAGTCTATTTCGCCTTTTCTTTTAGGTTTTTTGCTTGGCTTTTCTAAAAACTTTTCTATTTCTTCATTACAACAATTACAAAGTTTTGATGTTCTAAATTCATTTACCAAATATGTTTTATAACCTGCATTTCTAAATATTCTTCTGAACTTTTTACATATTGTTGGTTCTTTTCCTTTCATATTATTATCACATTTATCATAATCACCAACAACTAAAATAGTTTTATTAGACTTACCATATGTATTTTCAAAGTTTTTTATCATTTTACTTTCACTTTTTTGAGTATTTGTAAAAGCATTTAATTTAAATTTTCTAAAAAATGATTTTTCATAATGAGTATAAAGTTGATTATTTATTTTATTCTTTTCAATACAATATAATTTAAACTTTTCATAATTACAACTTTTTGAGTTTAGATTAGATAAACTTGTTTCTAACTCTTTTATTGTTTTACTATCTATTAAAGTTTCTTTATTAACTTTATCAATAATTTTATTGTATTTTTTATTTCTTGTTTCTAATCTTCTTTGATTTTGTGTATATCTAAATGTTTCTAATTCATTTTTATCATTATAAGAACCAAAATAGAACAAATCACTCAAACCCGGATCAGCACAAACCACCTTCATTTTTTTAAGGTCTTCTGTTATTTCTTGTTTTTCAATGTAATCTATATTTTCTTCTTGACAACACTTTTTATTTGCCCAAATTTTAGACAATGTCTTTCCATTTTCATCAACACGAATAAACAGAATACACACTGATATTCCATCTGTTCTTATCATATGACTAAATGTATATTTTTGACCTTTCTTAAATACTCTATTTGATAAATTAAAAAATTTACTCCATAATTCATTATATTTATTTTCTTTTTTGTATGTTTTTAAATGTTCACTTGTTGCTTCATCACCCAAAAAATTACTAATTAAAGCACAAGTATCAATACAAATATTTTTAGGAACAATATTAGTTCTTAATGGTAATACATTAAATAATCTTATTTGTTTTTCTTCTTTTTCTATTTTAATATTGTTAAGTTTTTCTAATTCATTACAAATATAAAACATTGAATATAAAAAATATTGTGTATTTGATTTAAGTTCATAATAAATATTATTTTCTTCAAACTTTATTTTATTTGGAAATAATTTAATTCTTTGTTCTATTATCCATTTATGATATTTTTCATTACTTGTTAAAGTATCAAATGAAACTAAATCTTTCTTAACTTTATTTATATCTTCATATAATGCTTTATGTAATTGCTTTCTCAATTCTTTATCTTTGTTTGCCTTTGTTATTTCATCACGTTGTTTTTTAACATCAAATACAATATTAACATATTTATTGAGATGGTCTATAAAATGCTCTTGAATGTTATTGGTCAAATTTGTAATCATATCAATTGCTTCATATGCTAAAATATAACTTAATTTATCATAATAAAGAGTTTCACCTTCAACAATAGTTTTAGAATAATGTTCTTTGTAAAATGATGTTAAAGTTTTTAATTGTTTTGGCATATTATCATCTCTATAACCACCAGAATTGCATTTTCTTTTAGTAATTACCTTAAAAATATCACAAATAAATTCTTTATCTAATTTTGGAAAAGATTTATTATTATGAAACAAATGAATAAAATATAATTTTAAAAATTGGTAAGAATGAACTATAATTTTATTTGTTCTTAAAACTAACTCATTAATAATAGGATTAATATTATTATCTTTTAGAACATTATTAATATTGTCCTTGTTTGTTTTCATAAAATCAAAATTATCTTCATCTTTTTTCTTTTTTTTAACTTTTGGTTTTGATTTTTTCATATCTATATAATATTACTATATATTTAATTTTAAATAGTTTTGCGCATTAAAATTTAATTATATAATTAAATTTATATTTTTTATTTATTATCTTCTTTTTCTTTTAATTTTGCTTTACGATTTAAATATGCTTGATGTCTCCATTCTTTTAATTTTTCTGGATTAGTTTCTTTTATTTTTTCCATGTAATTTTTTGCTTTTTCTTTTACAATATCACTATTTTTTTCATAATATTTTTTATTTCGTGTTGGATTTGTATATGATTTTAATTTTTCTTCTAATTCATTATTTCTATTTTTAAGTTCTTCTATTTCAAGTTTTAATTTATCTATTTCTTCATTCATTATATATTTACTATAATAATATTATAACATAATTTTAAATATTTTATGTCATAATATTAAGTTTAAATGACATCAAAACATAAAAGTGAGGATTATAAATTATCTACGGTTGAATATTATTTGGTTGATGATAAATCACAAATAGATGTATGTAAAATATTCAAATGTAGTCCAAGAAGTTTAATGAGATGGGTTGAAAAATATGAAAAAGATGGTGAAATAAAAAGAGAAAATAGAAAACCAGTAGCATATAAAGTTCATAAAGAAAATGTTAAATTTTTATTAGATGAAATCAATAAAAATAAAACTATAACTATGACTGAATTAAAGCATAAATTAAAAGATAAATTTAAGATTGAATTAAGTAGGTTTCATATCAATAGAATTGTTAATGATAATAATATAACATTAAAAATAACAAGAATACGACATGAACCAGAAAAAAGATTTGGTAAAGAAATAAATATAAATCAAAAATTAAAAGAATTTTATGATGAAATTAAAAAACATAAATTAGAAGATATTATATGTATTGACGAAACATCAATAAGCGGTCTTCAAAAAAGACATCAATGTTATAGTGAATTAGGAAAAAGATGTGTAATAAAAACTCAATCACAAGAAGTATTCAAAAAATATACAGGTATATTTGCTATTTCTTATAATGGAGTATTAGGTTGGGATTTATATGAAAAAGGTGGAATTGATAGTGTTAGGTTATATGAATTTTTAGAAAAACATATTACAAAAAAATACAAAAATAAGTTAATAATTTTAGATAATGCAAGTAGTCATAGAAATGAAAAAATAAAAGAATTACTAAATAAAAATAATAAATTATTATATTCAGTTCCTTATCAACATTTTACAAATAGTATAGAAAATTACTTTAGTATGATGAAATCCAGATTACAAAAATTAGATGGTTTAACTCACAAAGAATTAAAAATCAATATAGAAAAAGTCATTAGAGATATACCAAAAGAAAAATATAAGAATATAATTAAAGGAACTTATAATAGAACAAAGAAATATAGTAAGAAACCTTCTAACAGAAGAAAAACATTAAAAAATTATTTATAATTTGCATATTTAAAAAGTCGGCGTTTTAAATGTGCAAAGGTGTAAAAATTCAAATATTCTTTTCGATTATCAATATCACGACACACCCATGACGACTTACATAATTTACTACAAAAATATAATGTGTTACAAAAATAAGTAGTAAATCTTGAATAAGTTTTATTACAATTTACACAAACATTATTTTGAAAATCCTTTATTTTATTAAATTCCATTTAAAATGTAATTATTTTTTGTAATGTTTATAAAAAAATTCATTTTTTATTCTTCTTCATTTGATGTAATATTTCACGAACACTTGATTTAATGTTTTTTATTGTAGGATAACGTGATTCTAACACTGTTGTTTCTAAATAATTATTAGAACGTCCTGATGCTAATATTTCATTTTGTTCGTCAATTGTAAAATTTTTCCATGTAAAATCTGGATCAACAATTTCTTTATACATTTCTAATATCTCATTATGTGTAATGAGTCCTGGATTAGTTAAATTAACTGTACCTGTGACATTATTTATTGCCATGTCAATCATGATCGGAATTAAATCATTCAATACTGTCATTGAATTTGGAACACTACACACTTTTTCATAAGTCGTTATCTTAGTAATGAAATTACGTTT
>Ga0233433_10004619_pt1 | contig 10521 bp, 10 predicted proteins | sample SI_122_August201_5_FD_179868 | JGI IMG/M metagenome (GOLD analysis project Ga0233433, IMG submission 179868) | Seawater microbial communities from Saanich Inlet, British Columbia, Canada - SI_122_August2016_100_MG | ecosystem: Environmental > Aquatic > Marine > Inlet | place: Canada: British... | reverse complement strand
AGGTTCTGGACATCTATGGTAAGGCCACCTGCATTCCAGCTATCGTTATCCGATATATCCGGTTTTGCATAGTTAAAATAGGCCGAGCCATCAGGGTTCCAAACTATGACGGTTACTTCTGCATAACCCTCGTTGGCACGATTACCAATCCTGACAAAGCCACCGCGGTTCTGCTGACGATCAAAGAAGTTGAAATAAACTGATTCATTGAAATTCGCTTCGGGACCGAGCTCATGCGTGTAATCATCCTCGGGACGTATGTTGCCAATGATCTTCGCCATGTCTTGCCTATGTCATTCACCTTGTGATTCTTAGACTATCACAACTGATAAAACGAGTTTGCAACACTTGGATTCTGATCGATAATCGGGTAGAACTCTCCCCCTAGGTAGGCATGTAGGTATGTAGGCACAAGGAGAGGACGGCGCTATGGCAGCAGCAGATCGAAAAGACACACCAGAACAGGCAGAATTCCGGGCCCAATGCCAGAAATGGCTAACAGAAAATCACCCTGGGAGGCCGCCGATTCAACTTCCTCAAGGGGCTTTGGAGCTCAGTGACCCGGCGGCTATGCAATGGTTAAAGCAATGGCAGAAATCTGCCTACGATGCTGGCCTTATTGGCTGTGATTATCCCGTTGAAGTCGGCGGGGGTGGTAAAGAAAACTGCCAGGGCATTGCCAATCAGGAAATGCAGATAGCAAAAACACCTTACCTACCCAATATTATCGGTATGGGTATGGCCGCCCCAACTATCTTCTTCCATTGCCAGGATGAGGTAAAAGCAGAACTCTTACCCAAACTCCTGTCTGGAGAAGAAATCTGGTGCCAGGGTTTCAGCGAACCCGGTGCTGGCTCTGACCTGGCCAATCAACAGACATTCGCGGAAAAAGATGGCGACAACTGGATCATCAACGGTCATAAAGTATGGACTTCTCTGGCTCATTTCGCGGACTGGATGATTCTTCTCTGCCGTACCGATAAGTCGGACAAATACAATGGCCTGTCGTATTTTGCGGTGCCGATCAAAGCCGCCCTGGGTAATGGAGTCACCGTTCAGCCTTTGATTAAGATGACCGGCCAGACCGGATTTAATGAGGTCCTATTTGATAATCTGGTCATCCCAGACCGTTATCGGATGGATGATGTTGGCGCCGGCTGGAAGGTCGCCATGACAACCCTGGCTCACGAACGCGGTGCTGGCACACTGGTAACACCAGCCTCAGGCGGCATGGCTATAGAGGAAGAAAGTGGCGTCTCAGCGGGTAACATCAATTCGCTGATCAGCCTGGCTAAACAACAGCGGCGAGGTGCCGGCAGAGCAGCTGATGATGCCGCGCTCCGTGATGACATTATAAAACTGATGATCAGACAGGAAGCGCTACGCCAAAACAGCCGCCGAGCTAGCGTGCCAGAGTTGACCGATCATCCCATGCGCATCCCGCTGCAGGGTAAATTAGTTGGTACTGAACTCAACCAGGATATTGCTGAAGCCGCCTACAGGATCGAGGGTGCCGCCAGCACCTTGTATGTCACGGACCCAAATGCTCCTGCTGCAGGTCAATGGCCATTGGCTTACATGAACAGCTTCGGCGTTACCATCGCAGCGGGTGCTAATGAGGTGCAAAGAAATATCCTCGGCGAACGCGTACTGGGCCTTCCCAAGTCTAAATAGGAGACAACAATGGCAATAGAGCCGAAAAATTTTGGATTTGGTGAAGATGAAACCATGCTCCGCGATTCAGCCCGTAAATTTATGGCTGACCATTGCTCTGCAGACAAGCTGCATAGCCTGGTTGCCTCCGACTACCAGATAGAACGAGACAATCTCTGTTTATGGGATCAATCCCTGTGGCAACAGATAGTGGATCTTGGCTGGCCGGCTGTTTGTGTACCAGAAGCCAACGGTGGAATCGATATGCCCCTGGTTGCGGCAGTGGCCCTGGCCGAAGAAATCGGCAAGGCTGGATTTCCCTCCCCGCTCCTGAGTATATTCAATTCAACCTTCATCTTAAAAGAATGTGATTCACCCGCAGCCCAACAGGCGTTAACGGGTTTCACCACCGGTAAGACCATGACACTGGCGATAACAAACCAGGCAGGATCATGGCAAAGTGAAGATACCGATGTCATCCTCAATGACGATGGTAGCTTAAGCGGCGCTGCCTATTTTGTTCAGGATGCACGAAAGTGCGAGCAATTCCTGGTCAGCGCACGCGGCTCTGCTGGCGTCGGACTGTATTTGATTGAGGCATCAGCGCCTGGATTGGCTATCATCCCAGACTCGATTGTCGACTTGACTCGTGACCAGGCCCACCTGCTATTTGACCATGTCACAGCCCTTGAGGTGGCCAGTCCAGGCACCGGTAGCCGAGCCATTGACAAAGCCATGCCAGCCATACTCTGTATTGTCTCAGCGGATATGGTAGGAGCAGGTGAATGGTTGCTGCAGACCACCGTCGAATATGCCAAGACACGCATCCAATTCGATCATCCTCTTGGATTCTTTCAGGCCGTCAAGCATCCACTGGTGAATGTCATGCTGCAGATCGATAATGCCAAATCCCTGACCTATCAAGCGGCCTGTGCCTTTGATCATAGCCCAGAAAAAGCTGAAGACAGCGCCCGTATGGCGAAGTCAGAAGCCAGTGATATGGCGGTTTTTTCATCCAGTCGAGCGGTTCAGTTTCACGGCGGAATTGGTTTTACCTGGGAATGTTATGTGCACCTGTTTTTTAAGCGACAGATGCATAATCAGGTGATGTACGGCGATGCCAAATACCAGCGGGCTGAGCTCGCCAACAGCATCATCGGCCCGATCAGCTAAGCCTGTCTTACTACCCGCTTTACTGCCAGGCCTTTGCTACCAGCAAAGGCCTGGCAGTAACTAAAGATTCACCGACCTTTGAAAACGGGCGGCTGCTTGTTCACAAAAGCCTGGCTAGCCGCCTTATGATCCTCGGTCATAAAGCAACGCATCATATGCATGGCCTCCCGGTCAAAAACGTCTGCCAGGGTGCCACTCTGGGCCAGATTCAGGTTCTTTTTCATATAACCTAGTGCCACCGTAGGCAAACCCGCCAGATACGCAGCGTAAGCCCTGGTTTGCTCCTCGAAGGTTTCCGCCGAAGCGACTTTGTTCACCAGGCCGAGATGAAAGGCTTCTTCACCGGTAATAATATCTGCGGTGAAATACAATTCTCGTGCCTTCGCCGCACCGACAAGATAGGGGAGAAAATACGAACCGCCATAATCGCCTGAAGCGCCAATCTTAGAGAATGCCGTCGTGATCTTTGCGGTATCCAGAGCAAAGCGAAGATCACACGCCAGGGCCATGGATAACCCCGCACCTGCTGCTGCTCCCGGAATCACCGCCAGTGTCGGTTTAGGCATCTCATGCAACCAGCGGGATAACTCCATACCGCGGCGCAGATTATGAACGCGCTCCTCCAACGAGGAAGCAGCGACGCTCTTGTCACCATCACTGGAACGGGAAGCAAAACCCTTAACATCACCTCCTGCACAAAATGCACCGCCTGCGCCAGTGAGCACGACCACTCTAACACTGCTGTCTGCCGCCACTCTAGGAATCGCCTCATTGAGCTTTTCCATCATAGACGCACTCATCGCGTTACGAGCTTCGGGTCGATTCATTATAAGGGTGCAAACTCCTGCGTCGTGGGTTTCTATGAGGTGGTCGGGCATCTCTGTATCCTTTTTCTTTGTTATGACATTCCCCAGAGCATACACTGGTCTATCAAACTATGGGAAACCCCACAGCCACCAGATGAGTTCCGCTGATTTCAAAAAGGTTTCTACACGATTATTCGATGCAGCGGTCACTGCCTTTGCGGTCAGTGATCAACACGACTTCCTGGAAAGCCGATATCTGGACAACACCGGCAAGGTAATAGCCAAAGTGGTACGGCATGAAAACAGCGAAGGGGAACTTTTGCCCGAAGCAGACCTGATGATCTCTACAGGCTTAGGTAAAAGACCACCTTAGCCACATCCCGGCACATAAAATCGTCGCTACCGTTGCTCCCTTCCGGGCCTGGCGGAGTTCACCACTATTTATTGCGAGAGGACCAAGGTGGAACACCCAGTATAAAACAATTAAACAGGCTTGGCACTAGAGACTGCAGCAAACGTTAATCTTTCACTGATTGCCTGGCCAATCCTGCATCAACGATCCAGTTGCTGCAGGATGTACTGTTTTCAATTTACCTTCAATTTCACCGAGATAAAGAAAGCCAATGATGTGTTCATTATCGAGCAACCCCAGACCGGATTTTACGGTTTCATCATAGGCCATTGCACCCGTTCGCCACATGGCACCATAGCCCAGCGTGAACATGGCTTGGGACATATTCTGTAAAGCGATACCTGCACTGAGCAATTGCTCGACTTCAGGAACTTTCGCATGTTCCACTGGACTGGCTATACCAACAACAATCAAGGGAGCTCGCAGAGGTTTACGTCTTATTTTTTCAACCTCGGTAGCAGTGGCATCGGGTTGCCTGCTAACCAGCGCTTGCGCGAATAGGTCGCCCAAACAGGTCAAACCATCACCTGAGATAACCAAACTGCGAAAGGGCCTGAGCTGGGCGTGATCGGGGGCTCTGGCCGCTGCTGCCTCTAGCAGGCTCAGTATCCCTGAAGGTATATCTCCGGTTAACCGGGGGGATGAAACCCGTTGCGTAATCCAATCCAGGCTTTCCATCGGCAATCTCCTGTCAGCAGTACAGTTAGTCCATCTTAACCTGTCTGCTTATCAATCTGCTGGCTACTAACCCATCGTCAATTAGCTTCATGCAGAAAAGGTCAATTATGCCAGACCAAAAAAAATCTTGCTGCTATGCAGGCAGACATTGGTACACTTAACCGGAGCCTCATTATTAACGGCAGAACTGCATACCAACATGCTCCATGACCACCGCCCATTTCTGGCCAAAAAAGCCTACCATCGCATCGAGCATTGGTATTCGCGCCACTTCATCGAACCACAACTTGCCTCGCTGGGCCAGGGCTTTCATATGATGAAACCCTGGAACATTGATGTTCACGGCGGCGAAATTCATATCGGCAAGCACATTCATATCGTCACAGCAAAAGATAGAAGGGTCTCTTTATCAACCTGGCAATTTGAAGACCAGCAGGGTCACATTAAAATCGGTGACCACGTCCTGCTCTGCCCGGGCGTCCGGCTCGACTCAGCCTCGGAGATATCTATCGGCAACAACTGCATGCTGGCAGCAGGCTGCTATGTTACCGATGCTGACTGGCATGATATTTATGACCGGACTCGCATCATCGGCACCACTCGCCCGGTCATCCTGGGAGACAATGTCTGGATAGGAGATGGCAGTATCATCTGCAAAGGCATTAAAATCGGTGCTAACAGCGTCATCGGTGCGGGCTCGGTAGTCGCAGGAGATATTCCGGAAAATGTGATTGCGGCAGGTAATCCAGCAAAAGTGCTACGACCACTAGATCCGGAAATAGAACTCATAACACGGCAGTCAATATTTCGTGACCCAGAGGAACTGCGCGATAGAAACGATAAGATCGATCGCTATGCTCTCAACAGCAATACCCTGGCAGGTTGGTTCAGATCGACCTTCTTCCCAAAACGAGGTGATTAACGGTCGACAGGACCTGGCTTTACACTAACAAACCCAGCCGATAAGGCGCCTCGGTCAAACAAGCTCAATCACTGTCTGTAGTTACGATGATAACGCCAGTCTTCAAAGCCCTTACTGCGGTAGGAGTTAATATCCAGCCCACCTCGACGGGTAAACTCCGCACCTACCACCAGCTTTTCAGGCGTACAATGAATCATAATGTCGAGAAAAATTCTCTCCGACACCTGCTCTGCAAACTCTGCGTGTTCACGAAACGACATAAGGTATTGGAGCAGGCTTTTTTTATCCCATTCAGGACCGGCATAAGCAATCAATATCCTGGCATAATCAGGTTGCCCGGTAATAGGACACAGTGACCTGAACAGGTCGGTATAGAGGGTTTCTTCGACCGCATCACTGCTAAGGCGGGTTAACCGCTCAGGCCGATAGATGAACTCAGCCATCTCAACATCCAAGTGATCCAGGCTCTGTACGCCGGGTTCGAGGTCCTGTATCAGACTATCAGCAACAGGAACAAGTGTAGCCGTAACTGAGGCCTGGGTCGCAGCCGACACATCAGCCTGCACCATAGCCAGAACTTCTGAGGCCGAATCAAACCGTGAACCACTGAATGAGCCCAGATACAGCTTCATCGACTTTGACTCTATAAGCAGAGGCGAAGACGCAGGCACCTCGAGGCGGATAATACCAATAGCAGGTTTGCCAGACCGGGTTAGCCAGGAGAACTCATAACCATTCCAGATATCTTGTCCCGAAAACGGCAGGGCCGAGGTACTGATCCCTATTTTCTGCCTTTGCAGGCCACGCTCTATGGGATAGAGTAATTCTGGCGCATATTGATTGGTATAGTGGGTGGTACCCGACCCTAAACTAAGTTCAACCATAAATTACCACCTCCTAAAAACCCAGCGAGTTGACTGGATTAGCACGGTCTTGTCAACTGCTGCCCCGTGTGACTCTCCTCGGCGATACTGACAACAGCAACCGGTGCTAACCTGTCCTGAAGCGCCGGCACCTGAAATAAAACAGCCTCGAGGTCCATGATTACACTCACAGTTGGGTTGAAATAGTTTATGCTTACGCGGCTCAATTAGAAATCACTCCGGCAACCTATATCTAAAGATATCCAATCATGAGACTCACTGCATTATTCATCTGTATTACATTTTTCGTGATTTTCCCGGCGCCCATTTCAGCTAACCAGCTCGAAGAAATAGTTGTTACAGCAGAAAGGGTCGAACAGTCCCTGGCTGAACTGAGCACTAACATATCAATTATTGACCATCAGGACCTGGTTAAAACCGACCATACTCATATCAATGAGGTGCTTTTCAGGGTTTCCGGTGCCTGGATCAGCCGCGGTAACGGGCAGGAGCACCTGACTTCAATTCGATCTCCGGTCCTGACAGGAGCAGGTGGCTGCGGTGCTTTCCTTATGACTCAGGATTCCATCCCGCTGCGAGCCACAGGGTTCTGCAATGTCAATGAGCTATTTGAAGCCCACAGCGAAATTGCCCAGCGCATAGAAGTGATCAAAGGTCCTGGTACCGCCCTGCACGGCTCCAATGCCATGCACGGCCTGGTAAACATCATCACACCGACTCTGGGTGATACTGGCTTCAGCAGTCAAGTCGAAACTGGCGTTCACGGCTACAATCGAGTCAAACACCAACAACAGCTAGGAAACTGGCGCATTGATGCCAGTGCCACGCGTGATGGCGGATATAAACACGATTCAGGTTTTGGCCAACAGAAAGTAACCAGTAAAATCGGCGCCCAGGTAGCTGGATTTGATGTGCTGAGCAGTATTTCCTTGAGCAATCTGAATCAGGAGACTGCCGGGTTTATCAAAGGGGATGATGCGTATAAAGATGAGGCCCTGAAAAAATCCAACCCAAATCCTGAAGCGTTTCGAGATGCCCGTTCTGCCCGCATGTATAGTCGCTGGAGCCAGACAGGAAAAAAAGGTTCCAGTTTAACCATCACGCCCTATCTACGATGGACCGATATGACTTTCCTGCAACATTACCTGCCGGGCCAGCCCATGGAAGAAAACGGCCACCGTAGTATGGGCCTGCAATCTTCCTGGAAACTCAACCGGAACTGGTTACTCGGCGCTGATATCGAAAAAACTGAAGGCTTCCTCAAACAAACCCAGGCAACAGCCACTCAATCCGGCAGCGCCTTCCTGGTAGCTACCATTCCAGCCGGCAAACACTATGACTACCAGGTGACTGCCACCGTCGCGGCTGTTTTTGGCCAATACCGTCGCAACCTGTCTGAGCGATCATCCATCATTATCGGGGCTCGAGCAGAAACTGTTCACTACGATTACGAGAACCGGATGATTTCAGGCCGCACTGTCGATGATGGCAGCGTCTGCGGTTTTGGTGGTTGCCGCTTTAATCGCCCGGAGAGTCGACGCGATTCATTTACCAATGTTTCGCCAAAACTTGGGCTGACTCACGAAATTACTGACAATCACCAACTCTACGCGCAAATAGGCAGGGGCTTTAGGGCACCTCAAACCACAGAGCTGTATCGACTACAGAATTCCCAGAGTGTATCCGATATCGATGCGGAGGAAATCGACAGTATTGAAATAGGGCTGCGAGGGGGCCCTGCCAGCTTCAGCTACGATCTTTCTCTATACCACCTCAACAAGGATAACTTCATTTTCCTCGATACGAATCGTGCCAACGTTGATAACGGTAAAACTGCTCATACCGGTCTCGATTTTAGTTTCCGCTGGCAGATAAACGACCAGACCAGCCTTTCAGCAGCCTGGGCTTATGCAAAGCACACTTATGAAAACAACCCCGCATTATCCAGCTCCGCTCTAGCCGGCAACGACATTGACACGGCTCCCCGAAACATGGGCTCAATGCAATTCAACTGGCAACCGAGCGCTCGCTTTTCCGGCGAACTGGAATGGTTGCACTTGGGACGTTATTATACTAATCCAGAAAATACAGCTGAGTATCCCGGTCATGAGCTGGTTAATCTTCGTCTTGAATATAAGTTCAATGACGATCTAACCACCTTTTTAAGATTAACTAACCTGACCGATACTGATTACGCAGAAAGAGCGGATTACGCTTTTGGTAGTGAGCGATATTTTGTAGGAGAACCCTTGGGTGCCTACGTGGGAATACGAATCACGAGATAGAAAGCAGGTAATCTGGAAACACCCCAGGCTCAGTAACTGACTGACCGCCTGGTGCTAAACAGGAGTTCTAATGAAAGCACGCGCAGCGGTGGCATGGCAGGCAGATAAGCCTCTCACAATCGAGGAGATCGAGGTCAGTGGACCTAAAGCCGGTGAGGTATTGGTGCAGATGGTTGCGACGGGTGTCTGCCATACGGATGCTTTTACGCTATCCGGGGCTGACCCTGAAGGCCTGTTCCCCTCTGTGCTCGGCCACGAGGGTGGCGGTATCGTCGTTGAAATTGGCAGCGGCGTCACATCGGTGAAACCCGGCGACCATGTCATACCGCTTTATACCGCCGAATGTGGTCAATGTAAATTCTGCACCTCGGGTAAAACTAATCTTTGCTCGTCGGTGCGAACCACCCAGGGCCAGGGCGTCATGCCAGACGGTACCAGTCGCTTTAGTTGCAATGGGAAATCGCTTTACCACTATATGGGTACATCCACTTTCAGCGAATACTCAATCATCGCCGAAGTTTCACTCGCTAAAATTAACCCTAGCGCGCCACTGGACAAAGTCTGCCTGCTAGGCTGTGGCGTAACCACCGGCATTGGCGCGGTCCTTAACACAGCAAAAGTGAAAGCTGGTGATACCGTGGCCATATTCGGTCTTGGTGGTATCGGCCTGAGCGTCGTTCAAGGCGCGGTCATGGCCAACGCTGGCAGAATTATTGCGATTGATACCAATCCCGACAAATTTGAAATGGCGCGCCTGTTAGGCGCAACCGACTGTGTCAATCCCAGCGATTACAGCGATCCGATCCAGGATGTTATCGTCGATATGACCGACGGTGGCGTTGATTACTCATTTGAATGCGTTGGTAATGTAAACCTCATGCGGGCGGCTCTGGAATGCTGTCACAAAGGCTGGGGCGAATCGATCATCATTGGCGTTGCCGGTGCCGGTCAGGAGATTAGTACGCGGCCTTTCCAACTCGTGACCGGTCGCGTCTGGCGGGGCACCGCATTCGGTGGCGTAAAGGGCCGAAGTCAATTACCAGGAATGGTAGATCAGTACATGAGTGGTGAAATCAAACTCGATGAATTCATTACTTATACGTTACCCCTTGAAGGTATAAACCAAGCCTTCGACTATATGCATGCAGGTAAAAGTATACGCAGTGTCATCATCTATTAGTAAAAAAACGGCCCAATAGCATCGATTCAGCACATCCAGTGCAAACAGGCTTGACGGGTGGCTCTAAGATCAATATTATTCGCGCCGTCAGTTAGTTTAAGTCCCCTTCGTCTAGAGGCCTAGGACTCCAGGTTTTCATCCTGGCAACGGGGGTTCGAAACCCCCAGGGGACGCCATCATCATTAAATGGACGAATTTCTTGAGCACAGGTTCAAGTCGTCCTAGTCAGGTGATATCATTTAACTGAAGATGCGGGAATAGCTCAGTTGGTAGAGCGGTACCTTGCCAAGGTACAGGTCGCCAGTTCGAACCTGGTTTCCCGCTCCAAATATTAAACCCCTGCTTGTCAGGGGTTTTTTATGTCTGCTACAACCTGTCTCAGCGAATGTCGCACCACTGACTTCCCGCTCCAAATATTAAACCCCTGCTTGTCAGGGGTTTTTTATGTCTGCTACAACCTGTCTCAGCGAATGTCGCACCACTGACTTCCCGCTCCAAATATTAAACCCCTGCTTGTCAGGGGTTTTT
>Ga0233433_10004616_pt1 | contig 10526 bp, 14 predicted proteins | sample SI_122_August201_5_FD_179868 | JGI IMG/M metagenome (GOLD analysis project Ga0233433, IMG submission 179868) | Seawater microbial communities from Saanich Inlet, British Columbia, Canada - SI_122_August2016_100_MG | ecosystem: Environmental > Aquatic > Marine > Inlet | place: Canada: British... | reverse complement strand
GGATTAGTAAATGTCCATATTGTCGAACCAAAGTCCCTACCTTCAAGGCGGGGGTGCGAGTAATGGGGAGCAGGGATTTACTGATCCGTTTCAAGATATGGCCACCACCCAGATGCCGACGACAATGAAGTCGGCATTGTGGTGGTCCGAGTACATCTGGTCTGTGATGGGCACGTACCGGATGGCCATGGAGCGTATCGTTGCGTATTTCATCACCGACCTGGAGATTGGCGGTGACGCAAGCGACGAGGAGAAAGACAAGTACGAGGAGTATCTGGCTAATCAGCTGCATGCTTTGAGCTTTCTTAACCTGATGATGCGTGACAGGCTCTGTTACGGTAATGCCTTCGCCAGTGTTGTTGTGCCCTTTCGTCGCTTTCTGCAATGTCCCAAGACAGGCGATCTCTACCCGCTCAAGGTTGTCTACAACAACTTCAAGTTTACCTTCACGGACAAGTTTGAGTTCCACGCCACATGCCCGAAGACTGGTTGGCGGGGTAAGTGGAACGTGGTGGACAAGCCACGGGAAGAGGCTGATCACCTGATTCTCAAGCGATGGAGTCCGCATGAGATGGAGTTGCTGCACGATCCGTACACCGATGAGGTTGCTTATCTGTGGCGAATCCCTGAGTACTACAAGAAGATGGTGAAGAAAGGGAACCTTTATCATCTGGAACGTGCCAGTAAGCAGGTTTTGGAAGCCATTCGTACAGACAAGCTGTTTCGGTTCAATCCGGACGCTATCTTCCACATGAAAGAGCCCACCCTGGCCGGTATTCGGAACATGGGGTGGGGACTGCCTCGTAGTCTGATCAACTACCGCCAAATCTGGTACGTCCAGGTGCTACGCAGGTACAACGAAGCGATTGCACTGGATTACGTCATTCCCTTTCGGTTGATTACCCCGGAAAACCGTTCTGGTGGCGGCGTAGGCAGCGTATCCACTTCTGACCCAATGAGCGTCTACAACGCTGGCGATTTCCGCAGCCAGGTCAAGAATATGATTAACAAGCGTCGTCGTGACCCTGCGTCATGGCAGATGCTACCTTTTCCTGTGAATTATCAGATGCTCGGCGGAGACGCCAAGCAGCTTGCCCCTACGGAGCTGATCACGCAAGGGTTTGACACCCTCCTTAATGAGTCAGGGGCTCCGGTTGAATTTTACAATGGCAGCTTGTCCACGCAGGCTGCTCCCGTCGCTCTCCGGCTGTTTGAGTCGACTCACAGGCAGCTGGTGAGCGACGCTAATACATTCCTCCAATGGATGGGCACCTCGATATCCAGGATTATGTCTTGGGAAACTGTGGACATTTCACTCAAACGCGTCACGATCGCCGACGACGCGTCGAAGCAGATGGCCGCTCTCCAGCTCATGATGGGCCAGCAGTTGTCCGGCAAGTCTGGACTGGACGCTGTAGGCTACAACTGGAAGACCGAGCAACAGCGTATTGCCGACGAGGCCCGTATCCAGCAAGAGATGCAGGCCCGTCAGCAGGAGGAAGCCGAGCAGGCCGGAATGGCCCAGCAAGTTTCCCAGGGGCTGGATCCGGCTACCGGTGCCCCTCCTGGCCAACCCCCGCAAGATCCGGCGGCTGGCGGTGGCGGTGCTCCGGCTGGCGGTGGCGGTGCTGCATCCGGCCCAGAGGCGGCTCAGGCAGGCGGAATGCCGGTATCTCAATACATTCAGTCCATGGGGCCGAATGCAATGACGACGCCAAACGATCTGCAATCAGCTGCCGAGATGTTGGCTCAGGAACTATTGGGACTGCCAGAAGGAGTCAAGGACTCGCAGCTCAGGGAGCTCAAGCAACACAATCCCACGTTGCATGCAATCGTCAGGGAAAAAATGGACGATATGCGGAATCAAATGAAACAGCAGGGCGGAGCCATGCTGCAACAGCAACAGTTCGGCGGCGGCGGCGGAGCCCCGATGGCTTAAGGGGTAGATGTTGACGATTCGAATTGGGTTTATATGCCCCACATACCAGGCACTCGCTCTAAGGGATTATACCACGTCAGCCCTAGTATCGTTTTTTGATACTACTCCGGACGGCGTGGCAATTGTCGTGGACGATGGTACGCCGGGTTGGTCTGTTGAGTACGAGGATGAACTAAAGCTATTGGCAAATGAATGCGGCGGGGAGCTGCATGTTCGCCACTTTGCCAAAAAGCTCGGTTTGACTCGTAGCTGGAACAAGGGCCTAAAGCTGGCGGACAAATTTGGGTTGGATTACGCCATTGCCGGTAACAACGATATCATCTTCACCCCGGGGTGGCATCAGGGCATGTTGCACGCGTTGAGCAGCGGCTACACGATGGTCGGGCCGTTATCAAATGCTCCAGGTATCACTGCCGGAGGCAAGCAGGAAGTGGCCAAGTACATAGAGGGGTACACGGTCTCAGATAACCCCGCTTACTTGAATCACGTCGCTGCGGAACTCCTACAAAAAAACCTGGGAAAGGTGATCGACAGTAGCGTTAACGGGTTCTTTCAAATGTGCTCGATGGACGGGTGGCGGGGTAATAAGTACTCAGCTCACGACTATTACAGGGGTGTAAATCGCCGCACATCCAAGGGTCACAGGAATCCTACGCCTCACATGACTTTGAATGAGGACGAGTGGCAGGGGCGTGCGAGGGCTAAAAAAAAGAAAATGGCTATTGTGCTTAGCAGCTTCATTTTTCATTACCGGGCTGTAACCCGGGGCGACAAGTACAAGCGAGGACAATGGTACAGAAAAAAATGAAAACAGTAATATACAGCTGCGTGACAGGCCGCTACGACGACGTTCTTGCGACAGTGCTGGCGAGTAAAGCCCTAGCAGACGAGCACACGGATTTTGTGCTGTTCTCAGATCGACCTGATTTGGTTGAAGCTGGCGTCGACGAGGTGTACCGTCAAGTTGGTGGTCATTTGGCTTGGACGATTCGCCCAGTGAAGTACAAGCATCCGACCTGCAATGTCCGCACTGCCAGATGGCACAAAATTAACAGTCATTTATCGGTGCCGGAGTACGATTACTCCCTATGGATCGACGGTTCTCAGACCATTAAGGGCGTCAACCTCCGCAGCGAGGTAATAGAGCCGTATTTCAGCCTGCCCGAGAGTAAGTCTCAACCGGTGGCAACCTTCAAGCACCCTGACCGTACTTGCGTGTACCAAGAGGCTGTAGCTTGTCGAAAGTTGAGAAAAGACAACCCTATTTTGCTTGCAAAGCAGGTTCAAAGCTACCGGGATGAGGATTACCCGCCCTACAACGGCATGGTGGAAACTGCCTGCGTTGTAAGAAATAACAGCCTGGCTGTTCGTCGTTTTAACGAGTTTTGGTGGAATCAGCTCGTTAAATTCAGCCGCCGAGACCAGCTTGGGTTCAATTATACGAGTTGGAAGACGGGAATTAACTATGGCCACATCCGAGGCCACAGAGCTCGATCGCCTTACTTTGAGTTTGTTCCGCATAAGAAAAGGTGAAAGTTCTCGCTATGCTCAAGGTTGGCATTTTTGCTCCGTATTCTCGTAACGAGACGACCCTTGCTGCTACTCAGCTGGCGGACTGGTTGGTGCGTGTGGGTATTGACGTGGAGTATCTTGCTTGCGGCGGCAGGCCCGAATCGGGCATTCATCCTGAGTGGGATAACCGAGTTGTCCGTCACGTGGGCCCGGCTTCGACATACCGTTGGGCATACGGGGCGACTCATCTTTGCTGGTTCGTTCCTGACGCCAAGATATTTCGACAGTCCAAGGTAGTGGCGACGGCTAGTCAGCGTCAGTTTACTCGTCAGTTGTACTTCCCTGCGTGGGTTCACTGGGATGCTCACTGCACTTATTTTATGGATTTGGTTGACAGGGTTATTTCGCTCAGTCGCGACATGCATTTGTGGCTGGAGGACAAGGAGCCAGTAAACTTTTTGCAAGGCGAGCGAACGTGGGGGAATTTGATTTCTCCTGACTTGTTGTTGGTCCCTCGGCATGGCTTCACGAACAGCGACGAGATCAAGCTGTTAGCGGTTCTTCCTCGCACTGTAGTGAAGGACGTTGGGCCTGCTATTTTGGACGTGTTTGACTTCCTGTTAGCGACTCACGAGAACCTGACCTTGACGATTCTTCTGGAGTCCTCCTGGCCTCGCCGTTATCGTCGCAGGGTCCGCAGCATGGCGGCCACTTACGGTGAGCGGTTAGCGTCGGTAACGAGTCCCGCTTATTACGATTACGGACGCCATATCCGTGCTCACGACTGGGTGTATGTTTGCAACACCCGTCATCGTTACGGGTCATTGCTATCGAGCCTTGCAGTGAGCGGTGTTCCGTTGGTGGCTCATGATGTTCCTCCCGTAGGCGGGCACGTCCAGGACGGGATCAACGGTCGTTTAATCCCTTGTGAATTGCATGACGGGGGTTATCCGGTAGCCAGCGTAGCCGTGGAGGACATTGGGGAGGTATTAAACAGCGTTTTAGCGGAAGATTCGCTATACTTAAAGGCATTGCAAGTACAATCCCGTGTAGTGCATGAACGTCGGCAGAAGGCATTCGAGGCTATGATTTTAAAAGAGTTTGTGGCATGACGGTTCACCCTAAGAACATCATTGTGAGCGGCACTCCCGGTGCCTGGAGTAATCTTTGTGCGAAGTTGCTGCGGCAGCAGGGTTGGCTAGTTACGTGGCCTGACCAGGATATCGACGTGCGAGATGGTAATCGGTATTTATCCGCTAACAGCCAGAACATTGAGGTGGAGAACATCCACCGATGTATCGAGAGTTCTCATGACATTTCGCGATTCTCTCGTGCTCTTCCTGCGTATTATGACACTCCTTATCCTGGGCCTGTGGAGTTTATCTCCAATTTTCAGGGCCATCCTGTGGTAGTGTCTGGGACCTGCATTGCTCCGTGCTTGGACATGTGGGCTCCGGTGAGCGATATCGTAGTTGATATTCAGGCCACGCTCGACGAGGATATAGCCGCCTTGAGGGATGGCTCGAACAATCAAATCCCGGAGGAACTACTGCCCAATATTCGGCAGCATCAGGTAGATAGATACCGTGACCACCTGAAATTATTCTCCAAGGTGTTTACAATTAGTAATGCAGAGGTAAAGGATCAGCGGTTCGATGTTTTGTCCAACTTTTTAAATTCCGTATTTTAAGGAAATCGTGGTTGATGCGAGAAAGGACTAGACTTGCAGGTGAATACGGTCCTAAATCATTTCCACTCCCCAACTCAGAAGAAGGAAATCAAATGAGTACCCCAGAAAAACCCATTGAAGACAAGATGGAAGAATCGATTAACCAGGCAGCAGGGGGATTGCCCCCAACGCCAGCCCCACCAACTGAGTCTGCACCAGCACCAGCCCCGGTAGCTGCACCCGCACCCCCGGTAGCTGCACCCACACCCCCGGTAGCAGCGGCCCCTGCTCCACCGAGTAATCAGCCAAGTGGCATGACGGCGGTGAATGTGGGGAATATTGCTGCTGCGTTGGATCCGAGTGCTCATACTCCGGCTGCCCAGCAGGTAGAGGTCAATGATGCGTTTGACTACGACGTGGCGTTTAATATGGCTTTCCTTGGATCTGGACAAGGTGGTGCAAGGCTGGCAGCGTCATTTCACGGGCTTGGGTATCGCCGTGTTGGCTTGTTTAATACAGCTGAGAGCGATTTCCAGGGGCTGCCGGACGAAATTGAACGTCACACCCTGGAGCTGGGCGGGGCAGCGAAGGACGCTCGTTTTGCCGAGCAGGCGTTGACCGGGCATGAAGAAGAGATCTGGGATTTGCTTCAACGCTCATGGGGAAACGATGTCGATTACGGCTTGGTATGCGTCGGGCTTGGCGGCGGTACCGGTTCTGGTACTAGCGGGAAGTTGGTCGAGATTGCTCGTCAGTACATGGAGAGCAAAGGGAAGCCGCCGCGAGTAGGCGTCATTGCCTCGATCCCTGCCTACACTGAGGGCCAGCAGGTTTGTCGAAATGCTGTCACGGCATTCCAGAAGCTGCTGGAGATGAAAGTCAGCCCGCTGATCCTGATCGACAATGCTCGGATTCACCAACTGTACAAGCCTGGCATGACTCAGCTCTACAACGTGGCTAATCAGACGGTGAGCCAGCTATTTCACCTGTTCAACCAGCTCGCCGCTGTCCACAGCCCCCTGATTACGTTCGATCGCAGTGAGCTTGCTCAGCTGTTGGATCATGGTATTTGTGTCATGGGTGCAGCAAGTTTGCAGAACATCACATCGCCTGCTGATATCTCAGCAGCGATTCGGGATCAGCTGACCAACAATGTTCTCGCCGAAGTTGACCTGAAGAAGGGTACCAAGGGTGCTTGCCTGTTCGTAGGGGATCAAAATCACCTCGACACGCTTAGTCTCGACTACTTCGATGCAGGTTTCACCCAGATGAACCGAACCTTAAAAGGTGGAACCTCAGTGGTTCATCGCGGCGTTTACATTGGGTCCAGCCCTGGTCTCCAGGCGTATGCCATGATCAGTGACCTTCAACCACCCGTGGCCACTTTGGCCAAGTTGGCAAAGGAAGCCAATATTTCTAAAGCCCAGCTCAATGGAGGACTGGCCGACTTTTTGGGAGTGAATGACTGATGGGAGCTACAACACAAAGGCTAATTGAAGAAGCGGATCGCGAAGCTCAAGAGCGGGAAGATAGGCAGCGGTGTCCCACTTGTGACAATGTCCGTGAGGATTGCTCGGCTGATCCCGCACACGAGTATTTGGTCTGCGGTTACTGCGAGGAAAAGGAAGAGGCTGCTGAGGAAGAAAGGCATATAAAGATTTATAATGCTCAATTATAGCTTCAACATATCAGAAGAAGAAATAGAGTATTACAAGTATTACGGTTATCTAATACTTGAAGAAGTTATAGACTCAGCATTAATAGACCAGGCACGTGAAGAAACAATAAAAATAGATAGACAAAACAAGCTAGACATATGGAAAAGAAGAAAATCTGATGCTGTACTTCGTTTAGCCAACCACCCTGGCATAATGGATATATTACATAAAATATATGAGCACGTTCCTTTTCCTTTTCAAACTTTAAATTTTTTACATTCTCCAGCTATAAGAGTCCATTCGGACACTATCCATTTTAATACTGCACCTTTAGGATATATGTGTGGAGTTTGGGTAGCCTTAGAAGACAGCACAGTAAACAATGGGCCATTAGTATATTATCCTAATTCCCATCATCTGTATCCAACCATGTTTGAGGACATAGACTTAAAACCAACAAGAGAACTACATTTACAAAATTTGGGTCAATATTCGCTGTATTTAGAAAATAAAATCGACAAACTCAAATTAAAAAGTAAAACGTTAACTTGCAAAAAGGGAACACTACTTATATGGGATGCTAACTTAATGCATAGATCTGAGCAGCCAAGACCAAATACAACCAGGTGCTCTCAAGTCACACATTATTATTTTGACGTACCAAAAATCCAGTATCTACAGCCAGCATATGGCAGGCATTATAAGAAAATAGATGCTAAGGCATTACAACAACATATCGCTGCTTCCGAAGATGCCGAACCCGATTTTGATCCGGAGGATGCCTGATGACTTTTGACTTAGACAACGCGACCGCTACGGAGGCAAAAACTTACGTTAAAGCTCACGTGCACGACGGCGTTCTCTGCCCCTGCTGTGACAGATACGCGAAGGTTTACCAGCGGACGGTGAACGGAGCGATGGTTGCTCTCTTGATTTGGCTCAAGGAAAAGGATCAAGCAGAATCCAAGTGGTACAATATCCACGAGTTCCCGCTTATCCAGGGGCGAAGAGGGGGAGGTGATTTTGCCAAGCTCGCGTATTGGGGTCTGCTTAAATCGTATGAACAGGCGTGCGAGCTTTCGAATCAACCCGCCCTGCCTAACGGGCTTAGCTCCGGGAGGTGGCGGATCACGCTGCTGGGGATTGAGTTTGTGAACGGCGACACGCATATTCCCAAATATGCGAACGTGTATAATAAAAGTCTACTGGGTTTTTCGGGCGAGTCCGTAGGTATCGAGACTTGCAAAGGCACCAATTTTTCGTACGAGGAGTTAATGAGCTGATGACTACAGCAATTCGCCCCGCACCGCTGGAGAAGACGCCGGAGCTTGTAGCGAAGGCAAAAAGCTACTTCAAAGAGTGGTTTGAGCTACATCCGGGGGTAAAGAACCCCACGGACTGCAACAAGCAGGTCAAGTACGCCTACTTCGTGGAAAAGGGCTGGAGTCAGCTCAAGCTGATGCAGGTGGCACGGAAGCAGAACGAAAAGAAGTACGGATACCCGTTTGAATGGACAAAGCCGGAGTTTTGGCTTGAATAAGTCATGGGTTGGGGGCTGCCTCGTTTTTCATGTTGACGGGGCAGCCCTGTTTTTTAATTCTGGAATTTAAGGAAAAAACTGCCGTGCATAAAGCCAATAGAGCCTTCTGGGAATACTGCGAAGGGAAGTACGGCCTTTCTCGCGGTGGAATGACTGTTTTGGAAGTAGGCAGCCACAACATCAACGGCTCGCTCCGTGAGAACGTCAAGCACCCTGCCGAGTATGTCGGTATAGACTGGCGACCAGGGCCGGGCGTGGATTTTGTTTGTTTTGCTCACGATATGAATTTTCACAAGAAATTCGATGCAGTAATTTCAGCTTCTATGCTGGAGCACGATCGCCACTGGGAGAAGAGCATCCCAAAGATGGTTGAGCACATGAAAGATACTGGCGTCCTGGTTTTGTCCTGGGGAGCCGCCTTGAACCCGCCCCATCAGCATGAGACGGCAGACGATGGTAAATTTCATCCGCTGCCGGTCTACAAGGTGTTTAAGCTGCTGGGCGAGCTAGGGATGCACATTCACGAGTTTAGGTACGAGGGGTTGCAATTCCCGGAGGTTGTAGCCTGCCAAGTTTGGGACGGCGAGGGCGAGGTGGGCCTCGTTGCATTCAAAGACAAGGCGTATGCGGTCGGTGAGAGCCATCTCGACGAACTTGATCCTGCGGACGCGGAGCCTGCACAGGTTAAAGCCTAGTGCGTGATTATTTACTTACGACAATTCTGGAATTTAAGGAAGGAAAACTATGTTTGGAACCAACGACCCGCACTCAGCTTCGAGTGAGTTGCCTGATCTGATTAGCTTTTTGGACACTAAGTTTGCCGAGGGCCAGCTCCCTGGCGACACGTTTAAGAGCTTTGCTACGAGGTACCTGGAGGAGAACCGGCCCAGCGAGGTGTTTGCTGTAGACAACAACTACGGCATTCTGCTGACTAACGGCCAGCGTGTGAAGCTCTGCCCTGACGCTACGGGTAGTGAGCCAGCACGTACCGGTGACATGGCGAATCCAGGGAAAGAGATTGATATCACCCGCAGGAGTGTTCGATGAACCCGCTATTTCGTGTTTTAGTCGCTTACGCAATGCAGGCAATGCCTGAGCTGGATACGAACGGGTTTGCAGCCTTTGTAGGCACACTGCTCGAAGTCAGTAAAGAACAGGCTGCGGAGGACTGGCTTTCTGCGGAAGAGCCCGACTGGTGGGAGGAATTTCAAGCTTACCAGGCGGAGGAGCTGGGTGAGGAAGGCATCGAGGCAGCGGCGGATAGTTACAAGGACGTGCTTCGCAACAATTCCGTGGAGGCACTGATACCCATGGCTTTGCACGCTCGTAGTGAGCTACAACTGGAACGGGCCCCTAAACCGGCATATCGTCTCAGGAGCATTCACGCTACTTTCCACATGGCCTGGGAGGATGGGCTGCGAGCGGAGTATACTTGTCGCCCATTCGGGGTAGATAGACTGGACATGACAGTGCCCATGGTTACTCGCCTTTCTCAGGTTTTTGCAGACCAATTTGGGGAGGCTTTGTTGAGCCCGGGATTAGATGCTTTTCATGATCAGACAGCTACGCCTTTCGATAACAGCAAGTGCGATGAACTGATACAGGGGATGACGGATTACATCAGTGCTATGCCCGCGGACAGGCGGGAGCCATATTTGCAGGTAGTTAGCCGTATAAAGCACCAGTTTGATAGCAGTTTTTCTCCAGATATCACATCCCCGGCCGCCCTGGAGGCAGTCATGAAGGGGACGACTAAGTCCACGCTGGAGTGGGGCAGCGGCCCACATGACGGTGGCTTTCAGCAGTGAGTTAATGACTAGGCGAGACGAGTTACAAACGACATGGCCGGATCGTTACCTTGTAAGCTGTGAATCCAGCACAGGGAATGTCACTTTCCAGGGCCATCCGAAGCTGACACCACTGCGTATTAACGGGTGGACTGTAGCTAAAAATCCGGAATTTACTTTTCTGGAATTTGCAGTAACAAGCCGGTTAGCTACGATTGAACGTTGGGTTGAGGTTCTTGGTTGTCTAGGTCAGCCCTATAATATCACAGTAACAACGCCTGAATTTAAGGTCTTGATTGAGCGTCCAGTGTGTACTGACCACGTCTCGTCGGGGATCTTTTTTCATTATTTGAACTGTGTCCCCCGCTTAAGGGTTTCTCCATAACCCGGGTTCCGGATCCCCTTATTCCTTCCGGACAGC
>Ga0233433_10004615_pt1 | contig 10529 bp, 6 predicted proteins | sample SI_122_August201_5_FD_179868 | JGI IMG/M metagenome (GOLD analysis project Ga0233433, IMG submission 179868) | Seawater microbial communities from Saanich Inlet, British Columbia, Canada - SI_122_August2016_100_MG | ecosystem: Environmental > Aquatic > Marine > Inlet | place: Canada: British... | reverse complement strand
CTCCCGAGCGCCAACACATAAGCGTCGGCACGGAAGGGACCACGATTGGTGCGGATTTCCGTAACCCGCTTATCGCGCGAAATAACCTCGGAGATCGAGCTGTCGTAAAAGAACCGCACACCCGCCATCTCACAGTGCCGGGCAAGATCAACAGTAAAACGATGCACATCGCCGGTTTCATCATCGGGGGAATGGAAACCGCCGACAAGGGTGTCACCAGCCCCTGCTAGGGCCGGTTCAATGGCCACACATTCCTCTGGTGTTTTCGGATCACGCCGCCAGCCCAAAGCGCTAACCCGGGCGGCCCGGTCAAGCGCCAGATCGAACGCTTGGCGGGAGCGGAAAATGTGAACGATACCGTTTGTGCGCTGCCCATATTCAAGGTTCAGCGATTCGCGCAGATCGCGCAGCTTTTCAGCGCTGAACAAGGCCACGCGGAGCATACGTTCAGTGTTAATCGCGGAACGCCCGGCCGTGCAGTTGAATAAAAATCTGAGCGTCCATTCCCAAAGTGCCGGTTCCAAGCGTAACCGATAGAGCAACGGCGCGTCTTTGCGCCCGAGCCAGCCAATCATTTGTTTCAAATTTTCCGGCGACGGCCAGGGATCGACGTGGCTGGGGGATATTTGGCCACCATTGGCGAGGCTGGTTTCCTCGGCCGGTCCATCACGGCGGTCGATCACCGATACGTCGTGACCCAACTCAGCCAAATACCAAGCCGTGGTAATACCGATGACACCGGCGCCGCAAACAAGAACCCGCACGGTTCCGTACCCTTTGCATCTCCGCCAATCGGCGGCCCCCAGGATAAAGATCATTCCAGCCCGCCCGGTGACCCTCTATGATTACCGCACAACCTAGATGGCGTGAGTTAGGGGAGTTTGGCGGGAACCACAATGGAAAAAATGCACGATACTGCGCTCCTTAAGGTCGATGAGATGTACCGCGCCGACGCTCACGCTGTTGCCATGGGCGTCCCCAGCCTTGAATTGATGGAAAACGCCGGCCGAGCCATCGCGACCACCATTGAAGACCGCTGGGCACCAACGCCCGTCGCAATTCTTTGTGGGCCTGGCAACAACGGCGGTGATGGTTTTGTCGTCGCCCGGCTTTTGGCAGCCAGGGGATGGGCCGTGAGGGTTGCGCTACTGGGCGATGTCGCGGCGCTGAAGGGCGACGCAAAGATCAACGCGGACCAGTGGACGGGCGCCATTGAGCCTATGTCAGTAGCCGTTTTGGACGATGCCGGCCTGATCGTCGATGCCCTATTCGGTGCCGGTCTATCCAGGCCCATTGAAGGTGCGTGCGCGGATGTGTTGGCGTCGGCGGCAGACAAAGGCGTCCCCTGTGTCGGGGTTGATACCCCAAGCGGCGTGCACGGCGATACCGGTGAAATCATGGGCACCGCCATCGCGATGGCCCTGACGGTGACATTTTTCCGGGCCAAGCCCGCGCACGTCCTGATGCCGGGGCGTGATCTAGCCGGTGAAATTGTGATTGCCGACATCGGCATCCCCGAAAGCGTATTGGATGAAATCAGCCCTCGAGCCGCGATCAACGCCCCAGCGCACTGGTTGACGGGATTTCCATGGCCCGAAAGCGACGGACACAAATACCGCCGCGGTCACGCGGTCATTGCCGGCGGCCCTGTCATGACCGGCGCCGCAAGATTGGTGGCCTTGGCGGCGCGGCGTATCGGTGCCGGTTTGGTTAGTATTGCCGCGCCGGAAAACGCGGCAGCAGTATACCAGGCCGCGGAGCCCGGCAACCTTATCCAAGCCATCACCGGTTCCGAGGATTTTCGAACACTTTTGGATGATCGAAGAAAAAATGCGGTGCTTGTCGGACCGGGTGCGGGGCAGGGGGAAAAGACCAGAAATTTGGTGCTAGCGGCGTTGAGCGCCGGAAAAGGTGCGGTGATCGACGCCGACGGCCTCACTTCATTTTCGGAAAACCCTTCAGCTCTCTTTGACTGCGTCAATGGACCCTGTGTATTCACGCCACACGATGGCGAGTTCGCACAACTATTCGACACGACTGGCAGTAAACTTGAAAGGGCGCGCCGCGCCGCGGCCCAGAGCGGCGCCGTAATCGTGCTAAAAGGCGCCGACACCGTTATCGCAGCGCCGGGCGGCAGGGCAATTGTCAACACATCCGGAACACCGTATTTGGCAACCGCCGGCAGTGGCGACGTCCTAGCCGGCCTAATCATCGGCCTGATGACACAGGAAATGGCGGCATTCGACGCTGCGGCTTGCGCGGCATGGATTCATGGCCGTGCCGCTGAATGGTTTGGGCCCGGTTTGATCGCCGAAGATCTGGTCGGGCAAATCCCTGATGTCCTTGAAGAGTTGCAAGTTTATGAAAATTAATAATTTTTACCCACGGGAGGCTTGATTTACCGGCGCGGTAAACCGATGTTTGAACGATCATGAGTAATCAATCGACCGCCGGACTCCTAGACCGAACAATTCGCAACCTCCGACAGGGTTGGCGGACGATTGCCGGCACGGATTATGACGTCGAGGCCGCCAGCGATCGCCCCGATTTACCCGAAGGGGACCTGCCTGCACTCCGCGTACAAATGACGTCATGTTTGGAAGGTAAAGGCGGTGAGGTGTCCGCGCGTTCACGAGCAGCCGCGCTTGGGCATGTTTATCTTGCACTCGACGCCACCGGACGTGAGCGATTCTTGCGTCTTTTGAATGACGAATTCGGTGCCGATGAGAACGCCGTCGAAGCCGCCATTGGAGCTTATCGGCGGGCCGGCAGCGCCGAAACCCGTCAAGAAGCCGAAGCTCAAATGCGCCACGCTCTAGAAGCACCGCGCCTAAAGTTATTACGACAATTCAATGATTTGCCCGATGGAGTAAAGTTTCTGGTTGATATGCGGGCTGAGCTTTTAAAGCTTGTCCGCAAGGATTCCAGTCTGGCCTTACTCGAAGAAGATTTGCGTCATTTGCTGACATCTTGGTTCGACATCGGATTCTTGGAATTGCGGCGCATTACGTGGGATTTGTCTTCAGCGGCATTGTTGGAAAAACTCATCGCTTACGAAGCAGTACACGCCATTGAAAGTTGGGATGACCTCAAGAACCGTTTGGATTCGGACCGCCGGTGCTTCGCCTATTTCCATCCGAAAATGCCTGATGAACCCTTGATTTTCGTTGAGGTCGCGCTGGTTAACGGCTTGGCTGGCAACGTTCAAGCATTGCTTGACGAAGATGCGCCGGTGCAAGATCCGACCAAGGCCGATACAGCGATATTTTACTCGATCTCAAATGCCCAACAGGGCTTGGCGGGTATCAGTTTCGGCAATTTCCTAATCAAGCGCGTTGCCGGTCAATTAGCGCAGGAATTCAAAGGGCTCAAAACCTTCGCAACTTTATCGCCAATCCCCGGCTTCGTGAAATGGCTGGATAGCGCCATCGCCGATGGTCAGCAAGGGCTTTTGAAACCCGCCGAGCGGAAGGCTTTAAATGAAGCTGTCGGTCGTGCCGGTGGTGCCAAGGGAACCTTGAAAGCTTTGCTTAGTGATCGGTCTTGGATTGACAACGATTTGCTAACGCAATCTCTGAAAGCGCCACTAACACGCCTGGCGGCCCATTACGTCTTCAATGAGAAAGGTCGTGGCGGTAGCCGTGCACGCGATCCGGTCACACATTTCCACCTGTCCAACGGCGCTGTTGTTGAACGGCTGAATTGGCTTGGCGACACGTCGCCGAATGGCTTCAAGCAATCGGCCGGGTTGATGATCAATTATCTCTACAATCTGGACCGCATCGATGAAAATCATGAAGCCTATACGGGCCATGGGCGGGTCGCCGCTTCGGCCGAGATCAAGGCGAATATCTGAACTTTTTGATGACGCGGAAATTGTTGCGGCAAGCCAACGGGCCGGCGGCTTGCGCGACTGCCGACAACCGCTTCGGGATTGATTGACAGTAGGATCGAATTGATTAGAGTGGCGCACCGTTCAACGCGGAGCCTGTATTGATACCGGAGCGGGCGTGGTGGAATTGGTAGACACGCTAGGTTTAGGTCCTAGTGGCGGAAACGCCGTGGGGGTTCAAGTCCCTTCGCCCGCACCATGGCGCAACAAAATCAGGCACCGGGGTTGAATGAACGAATTATCTGCGTATCTCCGTAGACGCAATTGAACCGATAGAACAATTTTCCGATTGGCGTGTCATGCAAATCACTGAAACGAAATCCGAAGGCCTGAGCCGAGAGTTTACGATTAACTTGCCGGCCAATGAGATTGAAGAAAAAGTCACCCACCGGCTGATGGAAATTCAGCGCACCGCACAGATTCCCGGGTTCCGTCCGGGCAAAGTCCCGGTGCCGGTGCTGCGCAAACGGTATGGCCCTTCCGTGATGGGCGAAATTCTGGAAAAGGCCGTCGGGGATTCGTCTCAGCAAGCCTTGGCTGAGCGCGGACTCCGGCCAGCAATGCAGCCGGAAATTGAGATCACATCGTTCGAAGATGGCTCCGATTTGGAATACACCATGGCGGTCGAGACGCTGCCGGAAATTGAAGTTGTTGATTTTGCCAAAATTAAGCTTGAACGGCTGGTTCCCGAGGCTGATCCGAAAGATATCGATGAAGCCCTGGAGAATATCGCAAAAGCCCATCAATCTTCCGAGCCAATCACCGGAAAACGCAAAAGCAAGGAAGGCGACGTGCTTGTGATTGATTTCGTCGGCTCGGTTGACGGCGAAGAATTCCCGGGCGGCAAGGCCGATGATTATCAACTGGAATTGGGCTCCGGCAGCTTCATTCCCGGCTTTGAAGACCAATTGGCCGGCACCAACATCGACGACGACGTTGAAGTCAAAGTGACGTTCCCAGAAAGCTATGGGGCAACGGAACTGGCCGGCAAAGAAGCCCTGTTCAAGGTTAAAGTTAAAGAAATCCGCGAAACAACACCGGCCCCTATTGATGATGAATTGGCCAAAAAAGCCGGCGTTGAGAACCTTCAAAAGCTGAGAGAAGGTATTTCCGAGGAACAGGGCCGCGAATACAATTCCGTCGCCCGAATGCGGGCCAAACGTCTGCTTCTTGATCAATTATTCGAAGCCCATGAATTCGAAATCCCGCCACGCATGGTGGAGCGCGAATTCGACACCATTTGGGCTCAATACGAAGAACAAAAAAAGGCCAAGGCCGAAGACGGCAGCGACGACGAATCCGATGCTGGCGAAGAGTTACCTGAGGAAGAACAAAAGGTTGAGTTTCAGGAAATTGCAGAACGCCGCGTGCGTTTAGGGCTGTTGCTGGCGGAAGTCGGGCGACAAAACGAAATTCAGATCGGCCAGGAAGAAATCAACCGGGCGATCATGGAAGAGGCCCGGCGCTATCCCGGCCAGGAACAGCAGGTTCTCGAGTTTTATAAAGAGAATCCCGATGCCCTTGAAGGTGTAACCGCGCCGCTGTACGAGGAAAAAGTCGTCGATTTCATTCTGGAACTCGCCAATGTCACAGACAAGAAAGTCAGCGTGAAAGACTTCATGGCGGCGCTTGAGAAAGATTCGGAAGAAGACAGCGCTGACAAGCCGGCAAAGAAAAAGAAGAAGGCCGCCGCGTCCAAGTCGAAAGCGAAATCCGACAGCACGGCGAAACCCAAGGCCGCACCGAAGAAAAAGAAAAAGGCCGACGACGCCGAGAGCTGATTTTTAAGTCAACACGTGCAGGAATATTAAAGGCAACCCCGCAATGAGTGACCCGAACGACGTTTATATGAATACTCTCGTCCCCATGGTCGTTGAGACCACAAATCGGGGCGAACGTGCTTACGATATCTATTCGCGCCTTTTGAAAGAACGCATTATCTTTCTTGTCGGCGGCGTCAATGACTCAGTTTCAAGCTTGGTTTGCGCGCAATTGCTATTCCTCGAGTCGGAGAACCCCACGAAAGATATCTCGTTCTATATCAATTCACCGGGCGGCATCGTCTCATCGGGATTAGCCATATACGACACCATGCGCTACATCCGGCCCGACGTTTCAACGGTATGCATCGGCCAGGCGGCATCCATGGGGTCCTTACTGCTTTGTGCCGGAGCCAAGAATAAACGTTACGCACTGCCGAATTCACGCGTCATGGTTCATCAACCTTCGGGCGGTGCCCAGGGCCAGGCCACGGATATTGAGATTCAAGCCCGTGAAATCTTGAAACTGCGTGAACGGCTCAATGAAATTTATGTCGAACATACGGGGCAGACGTTGAAAGTCATTGAAGAGGCGCTTGAGCGCGATACGTTCATGAATCCTCAAGAAGCGCTTGAGTTTGGACTTATTGACGAAGTGGTCAGCGAGCGACCGCAGGATGACGACGACGACGCTAAATCCGGCGATTCCAAGGACGATTGAGCCACATTTAAGGGATCTGCAATAATTTTGCGCTACCTTTGCTTTTCGTTGAATTGACCTGGCTGGGATTAAGACCATGGAACGCCGTCAGTTCTCGCTGTGTGCTTGTGTCGAGAGGCAGGGGGTGGTACCGCGATGGTAAGGGATTGTTTATCCCCGTTTGGTGCGGCTAACATGAAGCCTATTGGGGCCAGGAGCCTCACGGAGCACGTATGAGTAAAACCGCCGGAAGTGACTCGAAGAACACGCTTTACTGTTCGTTCTGCGGCAAGAGTCAGCACGAAGTCCGCAAACTGATTGCCGGACCTACCGTATTCATTTGTGACGAATGCGTCGAGTTGTGCATGGACATCATCCGCGAAGAGCACAAAACCAGCCTCGTCAAATCCGGCGATGGCGTGCCGACCCCGAATGATATTTGTTCAGTCCTCAATGATTATGTCATTGGCCAAGATCACGCCAAGCGGGTGTTGTCCGTGGCCGTTCATAATCACTACAAACGATTAGGGCACGGCTCGACCAAGAATGCCGATGTCGAATTGGCCAAATCCAATATTCTGCTGATTGGCCCCACTGGTTGCGGTAAGACGTTGCTGGCGCAAACCTTGGCCAGAATTCTCGATGTGCCGTTCACAATGGCTGACGCCACAACCTTGACCGAAGCGGGCTACGTCGGTGAAGACGTCGAAAATATCATTCTTAAATTGCTGCAATCCGCCGACTACAATGTCGAGCGCGCCCAGCGCGGTATTGTTTATATTGACGAAGTCGACAAGATTTCACGTAAATCCGACAATCCATCGATCACGCGTGACGTGTCGGGCGAAGGTGTCCAGCAAGCACTTTTGAAGATCATGGAAGGTACGGTTGCCAGCGTGCCGCCACAAGGTGGGCGCAAGCACCCGCAACAAGAATTCCTGCAGGTCGACACGACAAACATCTTGTTCATCTGCGGCGGTGCGTTTGCCGGCCTGGATAAGATCATTTCGCAACGCGGCAAAGGTACGTCCATCGGCTTCGGTGCTGATGTAAGTTCGTCCGATGAACGCAATACCGGTGAGATATTGCGGGAGGTCGAGCCCGAGGATCTTTTGAAATTTGGCCTGATTCCCGAATTCGTCGGTCGCTTGCCGGTTGTCGCGACATTAGAGGATTTGGAGCAAGACGCACTGGTCGAAATTCTGACGAAACCAAAGAATGCTTTGGTGAAACAATATCAGCGCCTGTTCGAGATGGAAGATGTCAGTCTGACGTTCTCAGATGGTGCAATGGAGGCAATTGCCGCCAAGGCTGTCGAAAGAAAGACCGGTGCGCGCGGATTGCGCTCGATCATGGAGAACATCCTACTCGATACAATGTTCGACTTACCCGAACTTGAGGGCGTCGAAGAGGTCGTTATCAACCGTGAAGTTGCGGATGATAACGCCAAACCATTATTCATCTACTCGGACCGCAAGGAAGACGTGGAAACTTCCGCGTAAAGCTGATTTATCCTCGGGGGGGGCTTGATCTGAGACAGCAACGAGACAATCTCTTCCCTGGGTACGAAATGCATCATGGAATACTTATTTCGAAAACCGAATTCATTCCGAAGAGACAATAAGGCAGGCTCAACGTGACTCAGACCACACAACAATTCCCCGTCCTTCCGCTTCGCGACATCGTCGTTTTCCCGCATATGATCGTGCCACTGTTCGTTGGCCGCGATAAATCAGTGCGGGCTCTTGAGGACGTCATGCAGGACGACAAGCAAATCCTGCTGGTTGCGCAAAAAAATGCCGCCCAAGACGATCCCGCCGAAGACGACATCTATGATGTCGGTACCGTCTCCACCGTTCTGCAACTACTGAAATTGCCCGATGGTACCGTTAAAGTCCTGGTCGAGGGCATTCACCGCGCGAAGGTTGATCGATATATCGATAATCCCGAGTTTTTTGAGGTTGAGGCCACCGTTTTCGACGATCCGGAAACCGACGACGAAGACATCGAAGCGTTGTCACGGTCCGTGGTCACGCAATTCGAACAATACATCAAGCTAAACAAAAAAATTCCCCCAGAAGTCCTGGTCTCGATCAATCAAATTGAGAACGTCGATAAACTTGCCGATACCGTAGCCTCACACTTGGCGCTGAAGATTTCCGAAAAACAGGAACTTCTTGAAATTGCCTCGGTCACAGAAAGGCTGGAACGTGTGTACGCCTACATGGAAGCCGAAATCGGCGTCTTGAAGGTTGAAAAGAAAATTCGCAACCGCGTCAAACGTCAGATGGAAAAGACCCAGCGCGAGTACTATTTGAATGAGCAATTAAAAGCCATTCAGAAAGAACTTGGCGAGACGGATGATGGCCGCGATGAAACTTCTGAAATCGAAGAATCAATCAAGAAAACCAAGCTCAGCAAGGAAGCACGAGAAAAATCCTTGGCGGAATTGAAAAAGCTCAAATCCATGAGTCCCATGTCGGCGGAAGCCACGGTTGTCCGCAACTATCTGGATTGGATGCTGTCTATTCCGTGGAAAAAGCGTACGCGGGTCAAAAAAGACCTCCGCGCCGCGCAAAGCATCCTTGATGATGATCATTATGGTCTCGAAAAGGTCAAAGAACGTATTGTCGAGTACTTGGCCGTACAGCACCGGACCAACAAGATCACGGGGCCCATATTATGCCTCGTCGGGCCTCCGGGCGTCGGCAAAACGTCTCTGGGCAAATCGGTGGGCAAGGCAACAGGCCGAAATTTTGTTCGCATGTCGCTAGGTGGTGTTCGTGATGAATCTGAAATTCGTGGCCATCGCCGCACCTACATCGGTTCGATGCCTGGTAAAATTATCCAGGGCATGAAAAAAGCTAAGTCCTCAAACCCGTTGTTCTTGCTCGATGAGGTCGACAAGATGGGACACGATTGGAGGGGTGACCCGGCGTCGGCACTCCTTGAAGTCCTCGACCCTGAACAGAATAACGCTTTCAGCGATCATTATCTTGAGGTCGATTACGACCTATCCGACGTCATGTTCCTGACCACGGCGAATACGATGAACATGCCAGCCCCGCTGCTTGACCGCATGGAAGTCATTCGATTGTCGGGTTATACGGAAGACGAGAAAGTTCAGATCGCCATCAAACATCTCATTCCGAAGCAGGTCAAAAAGCACGGCTTGAAGGATGAGGAATGGTCCATTTCCGAAGCGGGGATTCGCGAACTAATCCGCCATTACACAAAAGAATCCGGCGTTCGTAATCTTGAGCGCGAAATTGCTAATTTAGCGCGCAAAGCAATCAAGGATATCTTGATGGAGGAAACCGACACCATCAAAGTGACGCGGCGCAATATCGAAAAGTATCTCGGCGTTAAACGGTTCCGCCATGGTGAGATAGAACACGATGATTTAGTCGGCGTGACAACCGGCCTAGCATGGACGGAAGTCGGAGGAGAACTGCTCAACATCGAAGCCGTGATGGTACCGGGCAAAGGCAAAATGACCATTACCGGAAAGCTTGGTGATGTGATGACCGAATCAATCCAAGCGGCCAAATCTTACGTCCAATCCCGGGCGATTGATTTCGGCATCAAACCGACAATGTTTAGCAAGAAAGACATCCACGTCCACGTTCCGGAAGGGGCGACGCCCAAGGACGGACCGTCCGCCGGCGTTGGCATGGTGACGTCAATTGTTTCCGTGTTGACGGGCATCCCCGTCAACAAGGAAGTTGCGATGACGGGCGAGGTCACGTTGCGTGGCCGTGTACTGCCCATCGGTGGCTTGAAGGAAAAATTGCTGGCTGCGCACAGGGGTGGAATCAAGACAGTTCTCATTCCCAAAGAGAACGAAAAAGATTTGGCCGAAATTCCGGATAACATCAAACGCGGCTTGAAAATTGTGCCTGCAACCGTCGTTGATGAAGTCTTGGAGCACGCCTTAACAGCGACTTTGACCCCCATTGAATGGGATGAAGAAGAAGAGATGAACGCCGAAGCCTTGGCTTCAAAAGCCGGTGACGACGACGAGGTTGGTGGCGTCGTTAAACACTAAAGTAAACGCAGTACACAAAAATTCGAAATTTTGTCGTTCAATTAAACCGGCGAATCGGTAGGCCCGATTCGCCGGTTTTCTGCGGTTTTCACGGATTCACCTCGCTCTTCAAGCGCTATATTTTATTTT
>Ga0233433_10004606_pt1 | contig 10549 bp, 12 predicted proteins | sample SI_122_August201_5_FD_179868 | JGI IMG/M metagenome (GOLD analysis project Ga0233433, IMG submission 179868) | Seawater microbial communities from Saanich Inlet, British Columbia, Canada - SI_122_August2016_100_MG | ecosystem: Environmental > Aquatic > Marine > Inlet | place: Canada: British... | reverse complement strand
GGATCACTAAACTTTTCATTACCCCTGCCTATCTGGTTTGCTACCCTACCAGTCTAGCAATAATTGTCTCGCTGTTGTCCAGCCACGCTCTAAAATGAGGCCATTAAATGGCTTTTTCACTGAATTTAAACCGGCGCGCTCCGGGCCTGGCTCTCAGCATCACTGCAGGACAGATGCTGACGGCACCGGTTTATCTCTTGAATTATGGCATAGCAGAAAACTGTCGCTGCAGGCAGCTAGACTGGACTCTCCCGAGCTTCAGCCATGCAGGGGTACTAAACCTGATTCTAATATGTATTCACTGGGGCCGGACTAGTTGCTCAGCAGCCGAATTACAGCGAGCATGACAAAAGTCTAACAATCAATTCCAGGAAATACCCAGCAGCCTGGACTCAGAACCGGCAACCTGGGATGTTACTAGCCAACGGGTCCAGCCGGGCACTGAACTCGGCGTGTATTGATAGAATTTACAGGGGTCTGCATTCAACAAACCAAGGGTTTTATTGTCCCGGGATTCGCCTTTATGGCACGGAAATTTACAGAATCACTTCCAGCGCAGGGTTGACCCTGGCTTGCTCAACTATTTCAGGGTCGTCAACCAGCAGATTCAAAAGGGTAACATCCTCATCCAAATTCATAAGGAACTGCTGCCATGGGTCCTCTTCCTGGCGCCGGTAATGACCCGAAACCTGCCAGCCAGTTGCCGTCCGATAAACATATGATTTGCCCGCTTCACGGTTAGAGTCAACCGGGTCGACTATTTCCAGGTCCTTCAGAGCAAGAGTTTCGGCCAGCAGAGCTCTGACTTCAAAAACGACAGACTCTTCTATACCGCGCTCAACTCGCCGGCTTGAATCAGTAATCCATTGGTAAGAGAAAACTGCAACGAGAATCCCAACCATAATTCCAAATATAATACGCGCCAACTGACAATCACCATCTGAGTGAATCGCTATTATAACTTAAGATCCTGATAGGCCTGCAACTTTTTCAACCAGAAAAACTCGGCTCGCTCACCCTTGGGTCATAAAACCCCAGTGATCCATGCATTGGGTAACCAACCAGGGCTTTTATGTCGTCAGACATGCTCGCCGCCAAATTGGGTGGTAGGTCCAGATACTGGTTTTCTTCCTGGCGAAGCCAGCCCAGGGAATAACTCAGAATAACCCCGTAACGCCAGTGGTCAGAAATATTCGCTCCTGCGGCGTGCAGCGTCCCACCCAGCCAGATCAGGACAGAACCCGATGGCATTTCTGCCTTGACTATTTCGTCGGCATGGGCCTTGCGCTGAGTTGGCCATCTATGGCTGCCTGGAACCAGCAGCGTGGCGCCATTTAGTTTGGTGAAATCAGTCATCGCCCACATTGTCGCCAGTACCAGGTTAGGTCGGGGCAGACTGAAAAACTGAAACGGATCTTCTTCTCTATGAAGAATCTGCTCCCTGGCTCCAGGACCTATTTCAAGAGCTGCAGAAACATGAAGATGAAACCGTTCACAATTGTCGCCTAGGTGGTGCCAGCACAATGCATCAATGGTCTCATTCAGGGCCATGGCATGACTTCCTGATGATCGAGCCAGCACGGCAGGTAAGCGCCGGGTTCTAGCCGGATAGAATTCCTCCGGAGAATCATCGTTGACAACCCGTAGCTCAGACATGAATCCATCGAGTTCTGCTTTTACACGATTAACCTCAGCCGGGGCCTGAACCCCTTTGATCACCGCACAGCCGGCTCTATCCAGGGCCGCCTTGATGGATTCAACATCATCCATGGCGTCGAATTCAGGGATGCTCATAGCCATTTTCGTTACTCCACATAAAAAACTCGTTATCGTTCATTCTATTACGTTACCGAGCCATCCTATTAACAGACCAGTCTCAAGGCAAACCGCATTGACATCCTTCAAGTTCGGGAAACCAGGAAGGTACCGGCCCAGCCGAAAACCACCGGCCTATTTATCCAGCTGCCGAAGCCCCTGTGCCCTAACGACAGAATAGGCATCAGACCGGTCCCACAGGAAACCTGATGCAGCATATACCCACTCACTGGCAAACTGAAAAAGCCTGATATTACTGCCTCAGCGCAGCATCACTCTACTCACTCGCGCCATTTCCAGCGAATCTGCGTGGCATTTCATTTACAGGACACTTTTACCCCCAGCCAACACTTGCTATCTTATCTACATTAAATCTCGCCAAGCTAAGGAAAGCAGCTATGCCAGAGGTAAACTTAAATGATCCGGTAGATGTACTCATCATCGGCGCCGGAGCATCCGGCGCAGCCATTGCCTGGAGCCTTGCTGACACCCGGATGCGTATAGTCTGCCTTGAACAGGGCGACTGGATAAAACCTTCGGAATACCCGACTAACGGTGCTGACTGGGAAATCCAACAACACGGCCCGTTTAATATCGATCCGAACAAGCGTGGACGCGACACCGACTATCCCATCAACAATAGCGAATCACCCATCAGCGTGGTTAACTTCAATGGTGTGGGTGGCGGTACTATCTTGTATGCGGCTCATTTTCCTCGCTTGCACCCTTCGGATTTCAAGGTAAAGAGCCTTGATGGCGTCGCCGATGACTGGCCTATCAGCTACGATACGCTGGATCCTTATTTCACCCAGAACGACCGCATGATGGGTGTTTCAGGGCTGGCAGGCGATCCCATGTATCCGCCTAAACAACCGCCTTTACCGCCCATCCCCATGGGTCGGGTAGGAGAAAGACTGGCCAGTGGCTATAACAAACTGGGCTGGCATTGGTGGCCCTCCGACAGCGCTATCATATCCAGGCCTTATCAAGGCAGAGACAAATGCCTCAACCTTGGGCCGTGCATGTCCGGTTGTTCCCAGGGTGGTAAATCCAGCACTGATATCACTTATTGGCCAGAGGCAATTAGAGCCGGTGTCGAATTAAGAACCCGGTGTCGCGTCCGTGAAATCACACTTGGCAAGAACGGGCTGGCAGATGGTGTTATCTATTACGATGAAGACGGTCAGGAATGTCATCAGAAGGCTGAAGTCGTCGTTATGGCCTGTAATGGGGTCGGCACACCGCGCATACTTCTGAATTCCAAATCCAGCCAATTCCCGGATGGCCTGGCTAACAACAGCGGCATGTTAGGAAAGAACCTCATGTTTCATCCTGTAGCTTCTTCTCAAGGCGTGTTTGAAGAAAATCTCGGCAGTCATAAAGGTCCGCAGGGCTGCTGTATCCTCAGCAAGGAATTCTACGAAACTGATCTCTCAAGAGGCTTCGTGCGCGGCTATAACATGCAAATCACTCGTGGCACAGGACCATTTACCACCGCTTTACATGGTTATGCTACCGGACGTATCCCATGGGGCGCAGATCATCATAAAGCCTTCCAGAAACACTTTGACCATGTCGCATCAATCGGCATTCTGTGTGAGGATTTACCCGAGCTTCATAATACTGTAACACTGGACCCGGAACGGGTCGATTCAGACGGAATACCGGCCGCTAAGATCAATTACACCTTAAGCGAAAACAGCCGAAAGATGCTCAAGCACGGAATAGAGCGTGCCGAAGAGGTTCTTTATGCTGCAGGCGCAAGTGAGGTTGCATCAACAGATCTGGTGCAGATGGCTGGCTGGCACTTGCTCGGCACAGCACGAATGGGAACAGATCCTGACACTTCGGTGGTCAATCCCTGGGGCCGAAGCCACGACGTAAAAAACCTGTTTATTGTAGACGGTAGTATCTTTGTCACCGGCGGAGGCCTGAATCCTACCAGCACAATTCAAGCACTGGCATTGTATATTGCTGACACTATGAAAAAAAATCTTGCCAATTTATTCGATTGAGGAGGCCAACCGTGAACGACACCATTATTGCCACCGATTTTCCGTTAACCGATGAGCAGCGTACGAAACTGCGCCATTTACTCAATGCTCTAATTCCAGCCAGTCAGGACGGCCACATGACCAGTGCGGGCGAGCTTGACCTGATAGCCTATCTGAAGGCCAACGCGGTGGATTTCCTGCCGGTACTACTGACTATACTGGATGATTTAGATGAGGAGTTCCTGGCAGATACGCCTGAACAGCATCACCAGGGCGCACTTGCACTGAGCCATGATAATCCGGCTCTATTCCAGGAGTTAATCTACCAGGTCTATGCGCTCTACTACCAAAATCCCGTTGTACTGGAAGGCATCGGTGCTGCGGCTGGCCCGCCGTTCCCGCGAGGCAATACCGTCGAGTCAGGAGATCTATCCTTGCTCGATCCCGTCCTGGCTATAGGCAAGCGTTACCGGCCAGTATCTTAGCTACTCTCGGAACAATCTCAGGTAGCCTTATAGGGGCTGAGATCCATCCCAGGAAACCGCGCCGCGACTCCTGCTAATGCTTCGCTATTCCAGTAACTATCACCCGGTGCTGGAAAGCCCAACAAACCTCGCTCTTCCACGGTGGCTTTTTCAACCCATGCCTGGAAGGGTTGATTGTCGCCCTGCTCAGACCAGCCTACGATCCCTAACCACGGGCAATCACTAGGTGCATAAGTCACGAATTCACCAATGCGAACGCCTGACCGTTTGAATGCCGTGCCACGATGAAAGGTCCGCATACTGTATGCCAGTACCGATCCAGCAGGGGCAACAACCTTAATCTCATTGTCATAGAGGGCTGCTCGTTGATGCTTCTTATAAGATGTCGGCCAGAGTATTTCATCTTTGTAATGTTGCCAGGAACAGACTGCAGTCGGCGCAAGGCCTTCGTCTACAGCTGTATAATAAATCAAATAGGCGGTCTGCCAGTATTGCTGATCTACAGTCGGATAAACCAGCGTATGATTGGTATAGTCCACGTGCATCAACTGTTCCCTGTCTGCCCGGTGGCCCTGATATTTAAAGCTCAGGTCAGCCTGCTCGCAGAACAGGTTATTATGACCGGCGTTGATAGCAGCAAAAGCCCTTAGATCCGGGTGTAGGGTGATGGCATTAAGTTGCTCGCCAGCAAACGGAAACCTGTTTTGTCTTCTCGTTCGAGGCGGGTCCTGCATATGACCAGGCATTGGTTTGTTGGGGTTATCGGCATATTCCAGCCAACCCGGAATGATGTTCTCAATATCTTGATGAGCGTTTGCAAGCTCTTCAGCAGTCAGAAAGTTCTCCACAACGACATAGCCATGTTGACGATAGTGATCAATATGTTTGGAAGTAAAGCGCATTCAGAGCTCCTATTTGAGTTCTACTAGCAACCAGTACTGGCGATCCAGCCCCAGTCCGAACACCTTTTTGATTAATTCCGCCAACACCAGACCCATTTAAGTTACTCGCCTGCATCAAGCGGAAACGTGCGAAATGATCCCCACCCGGCTGACCGACACACAAACCATCCTGTGTCATCTATTTCAACGAAGGTATCGACAACTGAACCGGGCTATAGCGAATTCACTATACGGCTGTGGTTTCCAGCAGCGCATCCAACCTGACTTCTAACTTATCAATCGAAGATCCAAAAATGGGCACTACCAATTGATCCACCCCCAGGTCACGATAGGCAACCGTGGTTTCAGGAGTGACCGGATGACGATTCGGGCCGACTATCAAAGTAATATCCTCTCTCCGCCTGCCAGCTCCGTCCAGGGCAGCATCCAGGGCCTGCAGTCGCCTGGCAAGATCTGCAGGAGCCATGTCATAGCCGTACCAACCATCGCCCTGCTCTGCTACACGTTTGAGGGCAGCATTACTTTCCCCGCCAAAATAAATCGGTGGATGTGGTTTCTGTACTGGTTTCGGATTGAAGTGACACGCCGTAATCTCAACGGTGGGCCCACTGAAGGTTGACACGCCCTCTGACCAGAGTTCTTTCATCGCGTTTATATACTCTTCGCACAACTTGCCGCGTCTGGAAAAATCTGCTCCCAGGTTGTCAAACTCTTCCTTGAGCCAACCTATCCCGACGCCAAAATCGACTCGTCCTCCTGAAAGAAAGTCGACATCTGCCACCATCTTCGCGGTGTAAACGGGTTGGCGCTGAGGAACCAGGCAGATGCCTGTACCCAGTCGAATGGTTTTGGTACAACTGGCGATATAGGTCAGCGCAGTAAACGGGTCAAGTAAGCCCTCCGGATCCCCAGGGATTCGTCCTGAGCTTGAGTAAGGATAGGTCGAGGCATAATCGGGGAAGAACATCACGTGTTCAGGCATCCATATGGAATGCACCCCTTTACTTTCCACGAGTTGCACTGCCGCTCTGATAAAATCTGCTGATGTGTGTTGGCTGAAAGCCATCGCGACCCCTACCTTCATAGTTGACTCCTTTTGATCTGACAATTCCCTAATCTAACATCTACTCCGCAGAAAAGAATAATGTTTTGACCTGCATCGCAGGCACGATAGTTACGACAATATCGGTCCCAAAGGTGCTTCCCCATTAGCAAAGCCGTCACCCTCTCGCAAGTAGGCAGGTCTGAAGCACTATAGAACCTCTCTTATTAATAATTGAATTTTAAGCATATCCAAGAACAGGGCTGCGTCGCTTTAACAACAACTGTCGCCCTGGATTTAACAACGTGAAATTTTCTCCCAGACGTGATGCAATGACTCAATCAGCCATCAATTTCAGGAAGCGGCGTATATGACAACCATGACAGATAGCCAGCGGCAAGCATTTTTGAGCGGCCTGCATGTAGGTGTGATCAGTATCGCCAGGAAGCAAAAAGGTCCCTTGACGGTTCCGATCTGGTACGACTATGAAGCCGGTGGCGAGGCCTGGATGATTACCAGCAATTCCTCCATCAAAGGCCGATTGCTTAAAAACACCTCGCGGATCAGCCTGTGTGTCCAATCTGAGCAGGCCCCTTATCAATACGTAACAGTGGAAGGACCGTTTACAACGCAACAATTGCAACCGGGACAGCTGCTACATATGGCAATCCGGTACCTTGGGCCAAAAAGAGGCAAAGCCTACGCCGATGCTTCAACAGATACAGGAGACAGCGTTGTTATAAGCATCACTCCTGAGACCTGGTATACGGTCGATTACAGCCGCTAAAAAGCCTGAACCCGCTATCGGCCAGAGTTGTTTAAGTGATTTTTCTAAATACCTGAGTCCTTAGGTACAAGCATGCTAACCGCCATCTGTTAACTCTGCTTAGATGAATGCAGCTAACGGCAGAAGTGACAGCGGCTTGTAACCCAGCCATTATTAGTGAGATAGTTAAAATTGATTACTTAACTTGGGTACAGCCTATGATCCCAAAATCATCCTTTGCCATGGTGCAGACCGGCACTCGAAAAATAGAGCCTCGAGATATTCCCATTCCTGATATTGATGACGACTCTGCCATCCTGGAGCTCGAGGCTTGTGGTATCTGCGGTAGCGATGTAGAACAGTATGAAGGCGTCATCAACGTTGCCCTTCCACTCATTCCTGGCCATGAACCTCTGGGTCGAATTGCCAAGATAGGAGACCGTGCCGCAAAACGCTGGCAGGTCGATGTCGGCGACCGGGTTGCAGTCGAAACCATGTTATCTTGCCGGTTCTGTAGTTGCTGCCTGAGCGGTCAATACCACCTCTGTCACGATAGAAGAATATATTCTTATATCCCGCTTTCAGAAGAACCTGGCCTGTGGGGTGCCTACTCCCAGTATATGTATCTTCATGCCAACAGTGTGCTGCACAAAATGGACCCCACCCTGCCTGCTGAGACGGCTGTCATGTTTAATCCACTTGGGGCCGGATTTCGATGGGCGGTGGAACTCCCACAGACCGGGCCCGGAGATACTATTGTCATCCTCGGGCCTGGCCAACGAGGCCTGGCCAGTGTGATAGCGGCTAAAGAAGCCGGTGCGGCAAAAATAATAGTCACTGGCCTGGAAGCCGATAGAGACAAGCTGGACCTGGCCCTTGAGTTTGGCGCGGATCATTGCATTGATGTTGAAAATGAAAATTCAGTTCGACGGGTCAAGGAATTGACCGATGGTGGTGCAGATATCGTCGTAGATGTGAGTGCCAATGCAACCCAGCCGGTTCGCGATGCACTGCACATGGTTCGTGCGGGAGGCAAGGTGATCCTGGCAGGCGTTAAGGGTATGAAGAAGGTTGATGATTTTATATCTGACTATATCGTCCTCAAGGAAATAAATATCCAGGGCGCTATGGGAGTCACCGCAAGCGGCTATGACAGCGCCATCAGGCTGATCGAGTCTGGTAGCTCACCTATCGCCAGAATGCATACCCACAATTTTGACCTGGCTGAAGCTGCACTGGCCATACAGACATTGGGCAGAGAAATCCCGGGACAAGGGTCGATTCATTCCTGCCTGATACCACCAACCTAGAAAAAGCGAGCATCACATGGCAAAAGAGATTCCTTTTAATAGTAAGATCGCGGACCGATTCATCAACAGCCAGGGCACTGGCGGACTACCGGACTACCTTGGCATCCGCATTACTGATGCCAGCGCTGGCGTTATGAGCGGTCAGCTAGACGTACGCAAGGAACTGCTTACCCATATAGGAAATATGCATGGCGGTGTGCTATCCGCACTCTGTGACCACATGCTCGGTTGCGTTTGTTATCCGGCAATGGGTAAAGGCCAATGGGCGGCAACAACCGAATTTAAAATCAATTTAACAGCACCTGTTTCCGAGGGCACGGTTACAGCCACAGCTCAGATTATCAACCTCTCTAGAACCCAGGCGGTGGTACGTATTGATGTAACTAATGAAGGCCGAACAGCCGCTGTCGCGCAGGGTACTGTGACAATTCGCGACCCAAGATAGGAGATATCATGGACGAAGAAAAGAAACTCAAAATGGCAAGACGGATTACCGATGCGTTACCCGCTCCTGATGAAATCCGCGATGATTGGGGCAAGCTCATCATAGATACCGTTCTACCCGCCGGTGTCTGGTCCCGAGACGGATTATCTCAGCGCGACCGAAGTCTCATTACGGTCGCGGCTCTCACCGTGCTATACCGACCCAACGAGCTCCGACTGCACCTGGACCGCGCTTTAAGTAATGGTGTCAGCAGGGAAGAATTAAGCGAAGTTATCATGCATCTGGCTATTTATGGCGGTTTCCCGACCAGCGTTGAGGGTATGCATATCGCTAAAGAAGTCTTTGATGCCAGAGACCAGGCCGACGACTCAGACAAGAGCTAGCTTTAGCTGAACATCAGGCCGTGCTATCCGGTGTTTGCTAGGCTGGGTTTACCGCCCTGGCAATCTCGCCCCATTTATCCAGGTTTCCTGGATTCCGCTTGATATCCTCAATGGCGAGATAACTCACAACCCGACTAGCCACGCCGTCATAGCGAGCCAATATGGCATCAGCCATGTCATCCCAACGGCCAATCAAAGCAAAATGTTCTAACATGTCATCGCTGATAGCAGCAGCCATGCCCTGCATATCACCTGCTTTCATCAACTGCCCGAGCTTAGCGGTAGTACCCGTGAAACCAAGATCATCAAACTGGAAGGCATAATTTCGGGTCGAGCCATAAAAAGCAATCTGGATTTTTGTCCGGTTGATCAGCGCCTGGCGCTCCTCGGGTGTATCACCCGGGACTGCAAACACCGGGACTATCAGGTCAATTTCCTGCGGATCACGGCCCGACCTCTTTGCACCCGCGGCCAACTCTGGCAACAATCTGTTCTCAATATAATGCATGGAATGCATTGGATGCACGTGCACACCGTCGCACAATTCTCCCGCCACCCGGCACATATAGGGACCCACCGCGGAAATATCAATTTTAATATTCTCATAGTCATGGCGACCAGGTGACCACTGCCCAGGCAGTAAAGAGAGGTTATAGTAGGGCCCCTCGTGATGAAGTTTCTCTTCCCGTCTGAATGCCCGAATACAAGCTTTAAATGCCTGCACGTAATCCCGCATCTGCGGTGCTGGCCGGTCCCATTGCGCACTATATCGTCGTTCAATATGACCCTGCACCTGGGAGCCCAGGCCAAGCCGAAAATGGCCTTCCGTATTATGAGCCAGCTCCCAGGCAATCTGGGCTGACATCATCGGGCTGCGCGGAAAAGCCACTGCAATACCGGTGGTGAATTCCAGTTTTGGTGCTGCCATCGCCGCTGCTGCAATCATCATCCAGGGAACCTGCGCGCCTTCAGTAAATAACATACCGTTGAAACCGGCTGACTCTATTTTTACAGCCAGGTCAGCCATCTTCCTCCATGAACTGCCGCCTACCATTAGGTCAAAATTCATCAATACCTCCCTCGTTTTGTTGCCTATACTGACTTCTAAGTTCCGTTATTTTCGTGACCCTGCAGCACAAGCTTTGAATAAGGTCCCGCCAACAACCTCCATTACAACCAAATATAATCTTGAATATCAAGCGTGAACTTCTCCAGTTATTGGATTGAACGAGAAGCAGGTTTTCATCGGTAAAACCGTCAGGACTTAAATACAGCGGCCATACTTGAACCAGCCTGGACGAAAATGCATGTCAATCTTTGCAATCTCGGAAAGCCAATCAGCAACCCCTATGATTTTATTTCCTGGCCCATATCTTTGCCTAACTAGGCCTGGTAGTGATATCAAAA
>Ga0233433_10004601_pt1 | contig 10555 bp, 15 predicted proteins | sample SI_122_August201_5_FD_179868 | JGI IMG/M metagenome (GOLD analysis project Ga0233433, IMG submission 179868) | Seawater microbial communities from Saanich Inlet, British Columbia, Canada - SI_122_August2016_100_MG | ecosystem: Environmental > Aquatic > Marine > Inlet | place: Canada: British... | reverse complement strand
TTCAACATCTACATTCTGGCCGTCAATCTTTAATCCGCCTATTCCTCTGAAGATGCCCATTTTGATTTCATTTAGTACTGTGTGTTCTTTAAATGTTTTCATTTTCCCAACTCATTTGAATTGTATAACTTATCTCTATTTGAACGTTTCATTCCAGCCTTTTTCGCAGCTCTGTGCATTGGAGATTCTTTTTCTTTTTTCCCACACTTTTGTCTGTGGAGCTTTTTCATAGTAGGAGAACGTAATTTGTCTATTGATATATTACATATATCTTTACCTTTTTCAGCGATCAAGACCTCATCCAACTCTATATCTAAATGTTCTTTAAATGTTTTCATTTTATCTAAACTTCCAGTTTTTGATCATTTGTCTTAAAGTTCTTTTTTCTCATTACTGTCTTCGCAACAAGATCAAGCATTCCACTCTTATCTATATTTAATACAAATGGGAGATTTACATCTGTTTCCATATCGTGAATTACTGCCTCTACATCTGGATTCATTTTTGATATCTTCTTACCATATTTCTTATAAGTCAAACGAAACAATCTAACAAGTTCTGCAGTACTGATTGGTTTCTTATTTCGTTCATCATTGACTCTATCAAGAAAATGTCTAGTGAATTCAACATCAATTCCCACAGCCGCAAATAGCTTGTCTGCATATTTCTCTACTTGATCTAAATCACTCTTAGAAACATCTTCGTTTAAATGTTGTTTAAAGGTTTTCATCATTGAGCAGCTTCTATTTGCTCAATCAGTTTTACCTTACTTTTTCTTCGATCTAATTCAAGTCCAAGGCTTCTACCATGCTCTTCAAGTTGTTTTTTATTCATAGACTGTAAAGACTTTACTTTTTTAGTAATAGGAGCTTCCACTACAGGCTTAACTTCTATACTGTTAATTGTATCCATATTAAAAATGGATTTAATCATATTTTTTAACCAAGACATATTATCCCTTCATCAATTGTTAATAGTATTTCTTCTAACCCATCATTTTCATTGCAAATGCTTGAGATTTCATAAACCCTGCTTTATCTTTAATCATTGCTTCAAACTTCGTTTTTGTTTTCGGTTTTAAAGCATCATATACTTGAATCATCGCAGAGGCGGTAAAAAGGTCAACTATTGCTTGACCTGACTTGAACATAACTGTTTGATGTTGTTTATCTTTAACTATTTTTCGGAGAGTTTCTACTGTTGCTGGATATGCAGTTCCTTTAGCTTCATCAATTAAATTTTTTGTTTTATCTACTAAATATTCAGAATATTTTTTAATAGATTCAGTATAAGCGTCTGCGGGTTCAATCATTTTTGTGAACAAGTCATCAATCTCAACTTCTTCTTTGATCAAATCCACTTTGACTAGAACATTAGTAACACTTTTACCACCTTTGTTTAATTTGACTGTAGCCTTTTGCGAAATTCCATTTCCACTCAGAGAAGTAATTTTACCAGTTTGTCCCCAAAAATCGCTGTCATCATTAGCAAATTTTACTTTGTCACCCAGTTTGAAATCCCGAATACCTTCATCAACCTCAACTTCTTCTACCATTGAGACAGTTAGTTCGGGGTAATCACCTTTTTGCATAAGGTCATCCATTACCTTTTTAGCTTTACCACCAGAACTGTATGTACCAAGTATTTTTCCATTTTCGTCTTTAATTGTATACTTACCTTTTTTCCATCCTTCAGTAACTTCTTCGTGTGCTGGTGCAATTGCAAGAAGTCCTAGTTTCGATTTAGGAACTTTAAAGTGTTTAATTGCTAATTGTTTTGCGGGCCATATTCCATCTGCTTCACTTTTCTTAATTTCCAATTCCTTTCCACGATATATTGCAATCCATCCTGCAAATTTTTCAGCAACTTCAACTTCCTCGAAAAACTCTTGCCAACTTTTTTTATCAAAATTGAGTTTTGGTATAGATTTTTTCATATAATTAAGTATAGTATCTGTTGATTTGACATCGCTCACAGCAGTAACTACAATCTTATTGTTTTTCCACACTGCGATTGTTTGACCTCCCAAACCGTGTTTTTCTAAAGATTTACCATCAGTGGAGAGTAATCTACCTTCCAAACTTTCTTTATCATAAAACGCCTGTATGACATCTTTATCTTTTGGTTTAAGTGCTTCACCAAGTTCAACTTCTTCACCAAGTTCGCCTGGCGTAACTTCTTTATATTTTTGTACAATCCGGTCTGTACCATCTTCTAATACTTCTTCTTTCTTCATCTTTTTTTCTTTTTTATATTGAGCAATGGTTGCTGCACGTTTTCTATCAGCTGGTGACAGTTGTCCCCACCACTTCTCTATATTGTCTGGTTGTTTATCTACTTTTCCACCAGCCTTCTTCCACTTTGATATTGCCAATGCACGTTTAAGAGCTTCCTCGTCAGCCTCAACTAATTCTTCTTCTTCAACAAGACTATCTACCCATTGAATTTGTTCTATAAAAGTTTTCATCTAGATCTCCTTTTTTTGTTATATTTTCTCATATAATACATTAACGGTCCCAATTTTTGCTTGCATTGAAATTCTGCATTGAAAATTCGAGGCGATCAACTAATTTGACCGCTCCGCCTGTAAGTTTATCGATTGCAACAAATCCTTCTGGGGCTGTTACTTTATATCCTGTAGAAGTTTTCATCAAAGTCGTTATTCCTCTAATCTTTTCTAACTTACGAATAATTAATAGTTTTGCTTCAATAAGTAAGTTTTGCATTGCAAATATCTTGACAATTTCAGAAGAATTTTTCCTAAGAAACCCTACATATCGATCTAGTATAAGTTTCTTACTCGCCTTAGTCTTAGCTTGTTTTACTTTATCAATATCAGCTTTTAGTTTGTCATATATAAATGCAATTAATCCAGCCGTATGTTTTTTCACATTTTTAATTTGTTGTCCTTCTCTTACCAACTTATTAGTATAAGTCTGAATCAACCTTGCTGTTTGTGGATCATTTGAAATCATCTCTAACACACTAGAATTTAACTGACGGAATAGAGTTCCTGCATTACTTAATATTTTAGTAACCTCTCCAGTCTCTGTCGCTGTCATAGAGGCGCTCCCAGTATGATCTTTAAAAGATGCATCTGCTTGCCATATCGTATTACTTTTTTTAAATGCTCCTGAACTAACTCCAAAAGAAGCAGACATACTTTCCATTGAAGAACCACTATACGTAGTATGCCACACGATTCCCATAGTAGAAGATAAGACTTTGCGTGCTAATTTAGATTTAGCGGGTATAGCATAAACAATTGTATTTGGTTGAAATGTAATATAATCTTCCCCACTAATCGTTTCTTTTTTTATCATTTCTTTTACGAACATAAAGTCACCTTGTAAAATTCCTTTTATGTTCACTTTTGATAATTCTCTGAGAGCCACCGTCAATTTATTATTGAGGCTTGATGCTCCTGACCCAGGGTGGTTTTTATTAATATCAGCTTCAGTATAGTTTAATTTGCCACCTGACTTAGCAAATACACCTTTTGTTCCTACGAAAAATTTATCATTTTCCGGATTAATACCAGCGAACACTGCTGGTGCTCCATCCCATTTTACGGTTACATTGACGGAAGCATTAGAGTGTCCAGCTAACATATCTCTTAAACCTTGAAGGAAACTTATTGCTCCTCTTGTCCCTTTTACTCCACCATTTAACACCTCATCTTCAAGGTGTTCCATGTGAAGGTTCTTTGCTTCAGTTAAGAATGATGAGAATGCAAACATTACTGTACCTTCATGTGAGGAGCAGACCAAGACGATTCTGATTTAGCAAATAATAACATACCTAATACAATTTCATGTAATTTATCTAAACTTTTCCGTTTTATAGAAGAAAAAACAGTACCAAGCATAATAGTCTGAAATCGTGCCATAACTCGAACTTGTATTTCACTCTCTTGTAATTTATGTTTTATAGCATATTCATTAACATATTTTAAAAAAGATTTTTCATCTGTAAGTTTATTGTAATTAGAAGGAGTTGCAGTTGATGCCCATTCAATTATATTACTATCTCTTACAATAGGCCATGCTCTTGAAATTTTACGGAACGTTCTCTTCCCTTCATTGGTTAATATATAAATTCCAGTCTTTTTATCCATCTCAACTATCTTTTTGGCTACAGATGCAACGGCTTTTGTCGCCTGTTGCCCACCTATTAAATGATCAATGTATTTTAAATAAACTTTACCATGTGCAGCTTTTGATAGCTTTTTATTGGCCTCACCTCTAATAAGTTCACCAATTTTCGGACTAAACAACCTATACATAACTGTATAACCTTCCATACCCTGTCCACCATATTCTGTATTAACATTTTGGGCGAATAAATCACCAAATTTCATATCAAAATCATCAACTACATAAACATCACGTTTTCTAGCATTTATTGTAGTTGTTGTACCACTACCCATTTTTAATGATACTCCTATGATACCTGAGGGTGTACCTTCTATAGAACTAAGTAAATAATTATTTAAATCTGCCAAAGTTGCTTGTTCTGTTAAATCTTCATAATAGAGCCAAACATCTGCTGGATTCCATTTATCTTTATCAAATCTTTGTCCAGGCACAGCTGTCAGAAAAAGTCTCTTTGCTTCTAAAACTATATCAAGTTTGGAATAATCTTTAACATATCTTCTTGGGGCGTACTTAATAGGAAACTTTTTTGCCTGTACTCTATGGGATTTAAGCCACGCTTCGTTCTGTGATAACCAATAAACTAAACCCTCTGCGGCTTTTTCATCCAAAAGTTTTCCCTTTGAATTAGTAATGGTTGAATATACTTTAGATTCCTGTTTTATGAAATCAAAAAATTCATCGTCTGGTAAATCTCCTCCACCTTGATGATAAGCACTTAAAACTAAAAGCCATGATAATTCTTGTTCTTCGGTTTGTCTACTACCTCTACCTTTAACTTCTCCTGCGAGAGTTATTTGATTCTCATTCCATAAAAAAGTAAAAAATGTAGAACTTGGATTTCCTTGTGCTTTAGGGGGAAGAATCACAACATCTTCTACTTCAAATTCTTTTTTAATTAAAGCTACAAAATCTTTATTTTCCATTTTCTTAGGATTAAAAATCCTCGCTGGATTGGAATGTGTTGCTAGTCCAGCAGATTTTCCGGCAGATACTAATTGATTTTGAACATCTTGGCGGCCTTCCGCGATCAATTGTAAATTTGATAAATGACTTTTAAATGATCTCATTCATTCCCTTAAAATTAAATATATTTTACTGATATATTTATACTATTGGTCAGCTTCATTTAGTTTATCTTATTGGTAATACGTGGATATTCTGGTAATTGATCCTCAGTCTGCCACATGAATTCATTTACAATATGTAAATAATCTGGTATATAATATATTACTTGAACCGTAGCAACAGTCCATTTCTTTATGTGAATATAGCTGATAATACCTCCCTGTAGTCTACTAATTAGTTTAATCGGTCAATCGAATCCATTCTTCTTGACTTAGTGGGGCTCCAGCCCTTTTTTTGAGTAAATCTTTTCGCTGTTGTTTTACAGTCTTTTTTATAGTTTGTTTTATCTCTTTTTTAGATGGCATTTTAGGTGGTTCTCTTAATTTAAATGCTAAGTTAACTTCTCTCTCTATTAAATCTTGTACAACACCCCAGCTATAGTTTTCTCTTTCATGACTTAACATACTTTGAAGTTCCACGCAACCGGCCATTGTTCTTCTTTCAATTCTTGTATTTTATCAAAATCTTCTCTCCACTCTTTCCACAACTGAGCATTCTTATTCTCCATTGCTTTTTTTGATTTAGCGTATTGAGCTTCGTAATATTTTATACTCATTTTAAATCTTTCGTGTAATCTAAGTAACTTTGGCGCATATCGTTCACTGTAGTTTTTATTTCTTTTACGTCTTTTTGTATATCATATACTATTATACAGTTCCATACGAGTAATCCTGCGGCAATTGATGCTAGAACAGAAATCACTAATGTATTATCTACGTCTTGTTTTTTATGTATCATGTTTTCCTATTTCGGTGTTGGTAGTGGTACATTTAATGGAAATTTAGAAGTGTCGTTTCCTCTCAGGTCCGACAACTTATTACAAGTTATCCATACAAGGCCGTGTTCATCACTATTGTATAATCTTACATAATAGTCTTTGGGGAAGGCTTCATCTATTTGTCTGTAGAGTAGAGGATGATTTTCGTAAAATTCCCAGCATAATTTTTTACTCTTGAAGTGCTGGTCTATTTGTCCGCCCAACGAAAATGTAAAAAGAAGTATTGATACCCACACTTGGATCGCTTTCGATTATGTATCCCATCGATTTGATAGAATAGGAGTTCTATTTTCTTCTAGATTAGCTTGTTGTTCTTGTTGGTGTCTATGCTCTTTCAGAGACTTACACCTATCATTCAATTCATCCAAATCCGAATTAGTTAAATATAAAAGAAATGTATTAATTGCCTTTATCATATTTTGGCGAGAATATGACAGTTCTTTTTTATTGATGAATATTTGAATCTTGTTATCTGTTTCTTTCATAATGATGATATCCAAATATTCATATCAACTTGTGGACGATATTTTCGACCACAAAATTTAATTGTCCACATATTTTTTCCTTTTAGATATTTATAACTAGTACCACTATTGATCCCAGGGTGATGGTGGTATATTTTGTTCTACAGCAGTCATAAACACTTCTTCGTCAAGTTCCTCCCACCCCTCACAAGTTTCTTCTTCGACGGCATCAGCAAAGAAATTGCCGTACTGGTCTTCCATTACATAGACATCTTCTTCATTATAATGTACACTTTTATTTGTAATAAATAGAATATGAATCATTATTCCCATTTCAAGAAGAATGTAATACCCATCAGGCATAAAAGCCTTGAGTGAAGGTGCTATTTTGTTTTTTTCTTTCTTATAGTCTTCTAGGATTACAACTTTGTCATCACTCAAATTTAAACTCCCCGAAATCTTTTTTCGTCTTTTTTACATTTCCACTACCGCGGTCAAAAACAGGGATGCTGTCATCAACCAAATCTTTACCTGTATCAACTAAATCAGCTTGAGATTTATCTCCTAAATCAATAAGTCTCATCTTTGGTCTATCTACCCCAACTAAAAACTTTTTATTAGAAGTAGGATCGCTATATCTATTCTTCAATTGTTTTATTAACATTTGACCAGATTCTTCTAAATTTTCATTACTAATAAGAGCAAACATAAAATCTGCTGTTGCAGGAAGACCAAAACTTTCACTAGTATCTTCTAGTCCTACATCTGCATTTTGAAATCCTTGACGATTTGTTTGTGTTGCTGACATAACAGGAACATTAAACTCAACTGCCAATCCTCTAAGTTCTTCCGCAACAGATTTTATATAACTGTATGAATTCACATACACTCCTTGCTTAATTCGGGATGAAGAACATATGTTAATATAATCTACAAAAACAATATCTGGTTTAAAATTTCTTTTAAGATTTAATTCATTAAATAATGACCTAAAATGATTTGTACTTGCAGATGCAGTAGGATATTCTTTAATAATTAATCTTCCTTTAACTTTATTCTTAATATCATTTATTTTCTTATCATACATTGATTTAGGAAGAAGTTTTAGATCATCTAAATTAATATTCAATAAATTTGCATCAATTCGTTCTGCTATTCGTTCTTCTGCCATCTCTAATGTTATGTATAATACATTATAACCTTGAGATAATGCATTACTAGCCATGTGACACATAAACAAGGACTTACCAACACCTGTTCCCGCTAAAGCGACATTTAAGGTTTTAGTAGATAATCCTCCTTGTGTGATTTTGTTGAAATATTCTAGATCAAATGGAATTTTCTTTTCGACATTATGATAAAATGAATAGCGATCATCAGAGTCCATAAGATAATCGTGGCCCACATGAGGGTCAAAACTAACAGAAAGTGCAGAGGTAAGTAAATCAGGGATCGCACCTTTATCCGCCTGAGATTTTTCGGGTTCATCCAATATACTAATTGACGCAACAACGGCATTGTAGATTGCTTTGTCTTGACAGAATTTTTCTGTTGTTTCCAATAACCACTGAAGATCTGTTTGCTCATCGTTTCTCTCCTCATCTAAATGGGTTATAAGCTCTGTTACATTTTGGAATTCTTCGTCTTTTAATGGAGTACCATCCAACTCAATAACTAATGCTTCTTTAGTAGGCAGATTATTGTATTTATTAATAAAGGAATTTATTTGCTCATATAACAATTTATCTGTATGTTCTACAAAATATTCTGTGGTAAGAAAAGGTAAAACCTTCCTGGAATATTCATCATTGTATATTAAATTTTTAAGTATTAAGGTTTCTATCCTTTGCTGCATATTCATCCATTTGTTGTTGTATGATTTCAATTAACCACTCACCCAAGTTTTTTTCAAACTCGGTGCCCGCTTCTTCAGAAATTTCCATACCTACGTCATGTGGTGGAATTTCAATTTCATATTTATATTGACAAGCTATATCATCACCTGTCAATTCTTGTTCTGTTATTTTAAATGTTGTATATCTAATTACCGCACCATCAAATGGAGAATCATCTTGTACTAATATACATAATGATTTATCTATTGAATCATTTGGATTTGAACATACTTTATATAAATTATTCGACATTTTCCACCTCTTCTTTTACCTCATCAAATCCACCATACAAAAACACCGTCTTAGCATGAGCATTCAATTTGTCAAGAATTTCTTGTGTAAAATACTTTTCGGGATCATTTATAATTGCCTTTCCATAGACTTTAGAACCATCCGGCATCTCATATCTTGTAGATACTTTGGTGAAGATTCCCGCGTCTTCTGCCAACTCAATGAGCCCGTAATACCTATTCAAACCTTTATCATACCGTAAGAGAACATCAACTTTTTTGTTCTCCTTAGTCAATCTAGATTTGAAATTTTTACAATGAATTATATTTCCTACGACATCGGTTCCTTCTTTTTCTTTTCTCTTGGAAAGGAATATAATAGTTGAAGCGGCATATTGCAAGCCGCTTCCTCCGCCCATTACATCAGTTGGAAACATTGTGCCCATTTGTTTGTATGTGTGATTAGTAACTAATAATGGAATACCTGCCTTACCAAGTTTCAATGTCAATACTCTGAAAGCACCTTTGACTAATTGTGCTCGCGTCATATCTTTGGTTTCTTTACCATCGGAAATATCGATTACTTCTTTAGTAGTAGATAACATTCCGAGTGAATCTAAACACATCATTATTGGTCTATCTTGAGTATGATTATCCACCACTTTAACTGCTTGATGAGCAAATTCCTGAATGGTTGTTACAGGGAGAATTATCATTCTACTAGAATCAATTCCACGTTCTTCGATCATGGATTTGGTGAGTGCAGACTCAGACTCAAAATAAAGAACGCCGCCGCTAGGATTGTCTGCAAGAAACTGTTTGACAATGCCCAATGCAAAAAAAGTTTTTCCTGTTGCTGTCTCGCCCGCCAAAGCTGTAATTTTGTTAGAAGGGATTCCTCCATAAATATCTCCTGAAACTAATGCGTTTAAAATATAACTTCCAGTGTCCACAAAACCGGAAACATCTCCAGCTTCAACTCCATCTGACACTTTTGAACCAAATTCATTACCTGTCGCTTTTAATAAATTATCTAAAAAATCACTCACTGTCTTCCTTTCTTTTAATTTCACTTAAAATAATTTTAATCATGTTATTTATTTCCACATTTATTTTCTTCTATAGTCATTTATCAATTATTTCTATGACATGATATCCGTCATCTCTTATGGATGATGCGAACTTACCCGCCTCTTTTTGAGTTTCAAAAGTCATAACAGACATTGACTCTGGAATAATATCTACAGAATGATTTAAATTTCTAAAGTCTTCTACAGAGTCCGCTTTTTGTTGTTTGTATGTCTTTCGTGCATACCTTACCATTATACTTCCTGCCATGTTACCTTTTACATATACTACTATTATACACTAAATAAAAAAATTGTCAAGACTAGACCGCCGTTCCGTGTCCCAGCCAATTACATCTAATACACCTTTCAATGGTTCAACAAATGCCTTATTGAATTGTGTATCATAATCTATATATTTTTCCAATTCAAATTCTTTAGGTAAATTATTTAATATAGAAATTACCTTATCTCCCGCCGGATTTGGGTCTTTAAGATAAACAAACTTTACCTTTTCCCCTTCTTGAATTATAGGATATTTTTTTGTAAGTTTCTTTGATCTAAGCATGTGATTATAAATCAACGAACCCTTTACATGAATTGGAGTACCTTTTGTGTAAATGCTGGCGGGATCTTTATATTTTTTTAGTCCATTAACCGATCTTGGAAATGCAATCTTTTCCATATCTAAACTAAAAAACTTCTCTTTAAACTTTTCAATATAACTAATAACCTCATCTTCTGTACCTGAAATAATAATATTGAAAATAGCTTTCAATGACTCTCTACAAGCTTGTGGAGTAGAACTCTTAATAGCTTCAATACCTACAATCTTTAAT
>Ga0233433_10004597_pt1 | contig 10561 bp, 15 predicted proteins | sample SI_122_August201_5_FD_179868 | JGI IMG/M metagenome (GOLD analysis project Ga0233433, IMG submission 179868) | Seawater microbial communities from Saanich Inlet, British Columbia, Canada - SI_122_August2016_100_MG | ecosystem: Environmental > Aquatic > Marine > Inlet | place: Canada: British... | reverse complement strand
AATTTTGAAATATAAAAATTCATGTATCGTCAACGAGATTTATAGACTAGTTATAGACAGAATTACTATTGAAAATTGCAATTAATGTTCCTCTAGTAGGCAAAGAAGAGATTTCAGCCGTTACTTCTATTCTTAGAAAAGGTGCTTTGACCTCTGCTGCTAGTCAGGGAGGAAAACACGTTCAAATTTTTGAAAAATCTGTTGCATCTTTTGTAAAATCAAAATATGCTGTAGCCGTAAATTCTGGTACTGCAGCTCTTCAGGCTGCTCTTTATGCATTAGATATTAAACCTGGAGATGAAGTTTTAGTTCCATCATTTACTTTTGTTGCTACTGCAAATGCAGTTGTATCAACTGGAGCAAAACCAATTTTTGTTGATATTCTTAAAGAAAATTTTACCATAGATCCAGATGACCTAGAAAAAAAAATTACAAAAAAAACACGTGCAATAATTCCTGTTCATCTATATGGAAATGTGGCAAATATTGAAAGATTATCTGAAATATCTAAAAAAAATAATTTACCAATAATTGAAGATTCTGCACAATCTTTAGGTTCTACCTATAAGGGAAAACATACTGGAACTTTTTTTGAAATGGGATGTTGTAGCATGTATCCTGCAAAAGTAATGACATCTGGAGAAGGTGGTTTTGTTATTACAAACAACAAAAAATTACGAGATAAATTATTGATGATTAGGAATCATGGAATGGTTCATGGATATGACACTAAAATATTTGGTTTGAATTTACGATTACCTGAAATCAATGCTGCAATTGCAACAGTTCAGATGAAAAAACTTTCTAGTTTTCTAAAAATTAGAAAAAATAATGCACAACTCTTATCTAAATTAATTAATGATCTTGAAATTAAACTTCCTCAACAACGAAAAAATGAAAATGTAAATTGGTATCTTTATACAATTATAACAAAAAAACGTAATTTACTTTTGAAAAAACTCAATGAAAAAGGAATTGGTGCAGCATCATATTATCCAATACCAGTTCACAAGACCCCTTATTATAAAGATAAAAGTAAACTTCCTGTAACTGATTGGGCTGCTGAACATGTTATTTCATTACCAATTCATCCAAAAGTAACCAAAAAAAATATTGAATTTATTGCAAAAACATTGCATGAAATATTGTGAATGTTCTAGGTAAGATAATTGGAGATTTTTGTAAAGGTCGTTTTACCCACTCATGAAAAATGTTATCTAGGTAATTCTGTCTCATTAACTGCTGTTTGTATGTTTTTAGGCATAAATTATTCAAAAATTTTACAAATTCTAAAATTTTGAACCATATTTTTATTGCATGCAACTCAATCCATTTCTCAATGTTTTAAAATCAAAAATACAATACTTTCAAAATAATGTAAGTTTAGTGATTATGATTAATGAAATTGATTTTGAGGTAATATCAAATAAAAATTAAAACTTTCTAGTATCCACTTCTTTGTCTTTCTCGATTAATTTCATTTTTCTTTTTATATTCATCTACAATATCATCAGGTGTAAGATTTAGCTCAAGTGATGCTTGAACAACAAAATGCCAAATATCAATTAGTTCCTCTCTTGCTTCTGCCACATCAAATTTTGTTGGGGTTTTCCACCATTTCCAATTTGTTGTTCTTTGTAGCTCTACTGCTTCGTGCATAATTGCAGTACTTAATGCAGAAATTCTGCCCTCAGAATCTTTTGGATATCTATCAAGATTCATCATTTTTGATAGACCCTTTTGAAGTTTGAATATAGTATCTAATCTATCTTCAGAAATTTCTTTAGACAATGATAAATTATTTTGAATAATTATTGAACTTAAGTCTTTTTAGAATCGAATCATTTTTTCATATATTTTTATTCGTTTTGCAATATCGCCTTTTTTAATTTTTAATAATCCATCTAAACCGTATTTCTCTACTGCAAAAGATCCCAATACATTTCCGTATACTACAGATTTTTTTATTTCCGATATACTCGTTGATTTTTTACTTGCAAGATATCCTATCATTGCACCTGCAAAAGAATCTCCTGCTCCTGTAGGATCTACTACATCTTCTAACGAAAAACCTGCCGTTGGAAAAATCACATCTTCATAAAACATGAGAGAACCATGTTCACCTTTTTTAATAATTACATATTTTGCACCCCAACTCATCATCTTTTTTGCACATTTTATCAAATTGTATTCTTTTGTAAGGAGTTTAGCTTCCTCATCATTAATTACTACTGCATCTACAGCTTTTATCATTTTGATTACTGCTTCCCTTTTGGTAGATATCCAAAAATCAATTGTGTCACACATGGAAAATTTTACTTTATCAAATTCTTTTATTAATGCCGTATTTTGTTCAGGATCATTATTTGCAAGATATACAAATTGAGATTTTCTATAATCTTTAGGAACAATTGGTTCAAAATCAGCAAGTACATTTAATTCTGTTTTTAAAGTTGATCTCGTACTAAGTGTATCATCATATTTTCCATCATAACGAAATGTTTTACCTTCTTTGACAGTCAATCCTTGTAAATCAAGATGTTTGGATAATATTTTGTGATGTTGTTTTGGAAAATCTTTTCCAACTACTGCAATTAATCCTGTATTTACAAAATTACTTGCAGAAATGGCTGCAAAAGTGGCTGCACCTCCTAGAACATTCTTTAATGTTTTTTTTGGAGTTCTAATTGTATCTAATGCTGTGGAACCAAAAACAGTAAGCATTTGAAAAGAAATTAATTTTGATGTATAAATTCTCTTGCTTGCTTTTCTGTTGGATAAAAAACAAATGGAATATCAATAGTTGTCAATAAAATATCATATTTTGTAATTCCAGTAATTTTTACAGATTTAGGTTCATCATTATTTGAATCTGTGTGAAAAATACCTTTGACATTAATACTATCTAATGGTTGTAATGTGAATGATTCCAATTGACCTTTACCTATCATTTCATTATTATTAATTACAAAAAACTCTGTTTTACCTGCAGTTAGTACTAATAATGATGGATTATCAAATTGTAATTCTATGTTGTAGTTTGAACCTTTTTCATCATCATTTAATAATTCACTTTGAATAATACTCACTTCAATTTGTGATACAGACGTATATTGTGAATACCCAAAAATGCTTATGCCTAAGATAAAGAGAATAATTAAACCATTTTTTGATGATTTCATGACTAAAAATCATAAAATTACACTTTAAGTAAAAACAAAAAAAATCTCGATAAATTGTGTAAAAGTTTTGATCTACTCTTGAAGCTGATTAGAGCTAACAAAATAAATGAAAATTATATCACTATTTCTTATTGGCTAGAATTAAACTAAAGATAGGAGAAAATGAAATTGAGGTAGATTCTAGGGATTTCTATGTTGATAATCAAACTTTAGGTGAAATAATTGATAATATTTCAAATCATCTACCTGAAAATCAAGCAAAAATTGTGTATGAAACTGAATCCATAAAATCATCAGAAGATAATAATTCAGATCAATTTGGTTTAGAATCTTTAGATGATGCTGAAGCGTTTGAACCAGAATTTAATGAACCAAAATATATTGCCTCTAATGAAATTAAATCAAAATTAAGAATTCTAGAAACAAACAGATTCTTTGATTCCCCACGAACTGTTTCTGAAACTGTTCAACAATTAAGAGAATATGGTTGGGCTACAAGTTCATTAGATGTATCAAAATCTTTAGTAAAAATGGCATCAAACAAAGAAATTATGAAAAATTCACATAATAGTAAAATTCATTATTTTGTTGAAGATGCATTAATTATTAACTAAAATAATTACATCTATCACAATTAGAAAAAATTTCTCCATCTAAATGATCAAAATGTGTTTTACATTGATTACATGTATGATGCATATCAAAATATCCATCTTTTTCAGTTTGCCCTATTTGATTTGATTCCAGATCTGTACTTTTACATTTTATACAATGACATCCACATTCAATTTTCATAGTATTTTCCCGATAACGATGTATAGCTGAAACACCTATACTAATCATTGGAAAAAAAGAGGGATATTCCGTTAGAAATTGATGATCATTTCAAACTTTTTGGGAAAGATGCATCGGAAGTAACTTATGGTGAAAAATGTGCAGTATGTGATGTTAGAATAGATGAGTATGGTTTTTGTTCATGTGGTTCTAGTGGAGATTGAATTTTTTAGTAAATGGTATGATGAGAATCATTAAAAATCCAATTGCTAATGGTGCAATTATTGGAAATTCAGGAATTACGGTAGTCCCTATTATTGAAACCTCTCCTACAGTTTCAGGTTTCATGCTAAGCCAAACATGTGTTCCATTATTGATATATTCATGAAAGAAAACTTTTTCATTATTTAGAAATACTGAATATGGTTTCCATAATAATTCTAATGGGATTATTGTTGTAACAAATTGATTTTCTTCAGATATGTCAAATGTGATACTTTTTGTTGGTTGTTCAAAAACAAAATTAGAAATATTGGAATAACTTTGTATCTCTACAACAAATTCTTTATCTTCCCATGTGACATTTTCAAAAACTTTTGGTTCATTAATAGAATATTCTAAAACCATTTGACATCCATGACACGCAATTCCTTTTTTTTCATCTAGAAGTATAGGTCGTTCATTAGTAAATATCACATTAACTTCTTCAGGTAAAATAAAAGAAGTTGTTTCTAAATATCTAAAACTCCATGTCCATACATTGTCTGTTTTAACTAATGCATGTTCAAGATCATATTCTATTATTGATTCTTCATTAGATGGTTGAACTAACACCATGTTGTTATCGTTATTAGATGTGAATAGTAATTCTTCACCTTGCTCATTTGTAACTGAAATATTTGAAACTGTTCCGTAAATTAATTCAAGATCTTTTGGTAAATTTGATGAATACACAATATGTTTAACATGAACATTCCCTTCTGAATTAATTATAACTTCTACTGATTTCTGTGTGGCTTTTTCTCCAATTGAAATTTGAGCATTAGCCACAGGAATTATAGATATTAATGCAAAAACCAGTAAAAACCCAAAAATCTTTGAATTCATTTATTCTATAGTAACATGAAGCATTGATGCTTTTTCTAGAGGGCAATCATTTCCATCTCTTTCAAGATTCACAATTTTATCTGCAACATCCATGCCCTCTGTTACTTCACCAAATACAGTATATTGTCTATCAAGGAATGCACTATCTGAAGTTACTATGTAAAATTGTGAGCCTGCACTATCTGGATCTTGAGATCTTGCCATAGAAACAATACCTCGTAAATGAGATCTTGAATTAAATTCTGCTTTAATATTATATCCTGGTCCACCCATACCCCATGAACCTTTGTTGTCTGTTTTTGTATTTGGATCACCACCTTGAATCATAAATCCAGGAATAACCCTATGAAAAAGAGTTCCATCATAGAATCCATCTTTAGCTAGTTTTTGAAAATTTCTAACTGTTTCTGGTGCCAATTCAGGTAAAAGCTTAAAGGAAATTTTTCCAAAATTAGTTTCTATATTTACTGTACTCATACACCATTTTCATTTTCTTATCATAAGAGTCTTTTGTGATAACCTATTTACTAATTTTATAGTTCATTAAATAATGTTGAAAAATTTATAATTATTGATATATTTTTTATTGATTTTTTTATTCTTGAATACTTTGATAATTTTACTTTTTATTAAATAAAAAATATGAAATTAATATAAATCAAAATTTTAGAAATTAAAAAGTAATAGTGTTATATAGAACAAAAAAATCTAGTATGCATTGAATCGTACAAATCAAAGCACGATAATTAAAGAAGCAATTAATTCTTATCTTGACAAAGGAGTTACTGACAAACAAGATATCTACACCAAAGTTGTTGATGAACTTGGTGTACCAAGACCAACAGTAAGAAGAGTTGCAAGAGATTTGAGAACCGAATTATTACAAAAAATTCAAATCTTACAATCTGATATGCCAAAGGCAACTATCACTCCTGAAGAAGACGAATAAATTCGGCTCCTTTTTCTTTTTAATCCTATTATTTTGTGATTATCGGCATTACTGTTATAAATAATGAATTTTTCAAATTAATCATGGGATATGTGGGAAATCACTTAGCCACTTTGGTAACTGGAGTCTTTGCAATAATTTTAACTGCACTTTGGCCTTATTTTGTAGACTTTGCACCAATACTGAATTTTGTATTTATTATGGCAGTCCCAATCATGTGGTTTCTAGTCTTTACTTGTTGGATCTCTCAAAAAAGTACTGATTACATGCATCATCATGCACATACTGAAAAAAAAAGCTTGAGTAGTCAGCAGACCATTCAAACAACAACTACAGGAAATCAAATAAGTATTTCAGAAATCAAACAAGTTCAAAATGAATTATCTTTAGAATTAGATAATCTCAAAGAATCTGTAAAACTAAAAGACAGTGAAATTGAGAGATTAAATCAAGAAATTTCTAACTTACAAACTCTTGTACAAATTGAGTCATTAAAAACTGAATTGACTAATTTGAAAATGTTAGCATCCAAAAGAAAATAAATTATTTTAATCACTACAATGACAACATGTTTCATCATGATTTTTTTTACAGTTAGGACAACTAACTGCCCCACCATAATGACATTTACATGAACATAATTCAGTTGGATCTTTTTTAAAACTCAATTCTATTATTGTTATATTGTGTTAATATTTGACTTTTACAGTCTTAACATATTTTTTATCTAATATTTTCCATTACTTGTTGAAATTAAACGGGCTTGAAGGGCTTCGATCCCTCGACCTATAACTTAGGAAGCTACTGCGCTATCCATGTTGCGCGTCAAATTGACTCTGCGCTACAAGCCCAGCAAAAAAAACATTCTTAATTATTTAAGCGTAATCAAGATTTTCTTTGATCAGTTTTTGAATACTTTCCCATTCATTATTTTCTTTATCATTCCATTTTTCAAAATACACAACATCTTTCAATTCTAATCTTGGTAACCAACCTGCAGTTTGGAGATCTGGTTTCTCAGCAAAATCATCAACATGACCTAAACACAAGTATGCAACAGGAATTACATGTTCAGGAATCTCCAAAACTTCTTTCAGGGCATCATTTGATAGAATACTTACCCATCCAAGCCCTATTCCTTCTGTTCTTGCTGATAGCCACAAATTTTGAATGGCACAACACACACTGTATAAGCCTGCTTCAGGAATACTTGATCTCCCAATAACAAATGGACCAAATTTTGTTGGATCATATGTTACACACAAATTTACTGGAGATTCTAATATTCCCTCAAGTTTGAATGAAAGATATTTTGATCTTTTAGGTTCCTCGACTAATTGTGATGATCGATTTTTTTCTATATCAAAAGATTCCTTGATTTTTTCCTTTGTTTTACTATCTTTTATTAAAATAAAATTCCATGGCTGAGAAAATCCTACTGATGGTGCATGATGTGCTGCATGAAGAATTTTTGATAAAATATCATCTTTTATGGGTTTTGAGGTAAAATGAGATCTTACATCCCTTCTTGAATATATTGCCTTATAGAAACCTCTTTTTTCATCTTCAGTAAAATTATCTGCCAATTCTTTTGTACCTTCTTTTTATTGGCTGATTCTTTCTTTTGTTAAACGTTAATAATGTCTGTACCTTATTTTTTATTTCAATGGGCCTGTAGTCTAGCTGGTTAGGATACCGCCTCGACATGGCGGTGATCATGAGTTCGAATCTCATTAGGCCCACTTTTTTTATTTAAAATCCAGATTTGAACTCTTTCTCATTAACAGTCCATGTTGTTTGAGTAGTAATTATTCCTTCAGCACTAAAATTTTTAATATTATTTTTTAATACTGATTGAAAAATTTCTGAATTAACATTGGATTCATTTAGAATAAAAATATTTTTTAAAGGAATTTCTGTATTTGGGAAAAATGAAGCTCTTCCTGGCATTGAAACATCTTCTGTAGAATATCTTCCTGAACCCAATAATTCTTCATCACCATAAAGATCGTATTCAATTACTGAAACTGTAAACGTAGTGTCACTAGGATTTTTCACAAGAAACGTGACATTAAGTTTGATTTTATCATTAATACTATCATCGCTTATCAATTCAACTTCTGTCAATTCAATTTGTGCTTGTTGAAGATCACCATTATCTAAACTTGCATAGTAAACAATTCCGCCCATCATAGCAAAGACACCTGCAATTGCAAGATAAACTGTCATTTTACTTTGAAGTGCCATTTCAATGATTTCAGATTATATTTACTAAAGAATGTTGTCAAGATCCAAATACATAATATTTGACTAAAAATATTACAATTAATGAGTGCAATTGAACAAGCCGTAATCACTTGGATACATCTTGTTGCAGCAGCAATTTGGGTTGGAGGTTCACTTTTTATTGGAATTGTGTTCTCACCTCTTCTTAAAACAATGGCAGATTCTATGCAAGAAAGAATGCAAATAATGATTCGTGTTGGGCGACGATTTAACAAAGTTGCAGTTCCATCTTTAATCATTTTAATGGTAACTGGTTTGTATAGCTCTCACACACTACTTGGTAAACCTGAATTTTTATTTTCAACTAGTTATGGTGCTTTTTTAATTATCAAAATGATTCTTGTAATTGCATTAATTATTACGTATATAGTGCATGTTAGAGTTATTCGTAAAGATATTGAAGATAAAATTATGTTAAATCAAATGCCTGAAAATCAAATCAAAAAATTAAGAAAAAAAATTATCATTTTAGGAGAAATCACGGTAGTTTTATCAATTGCAATTCTATTTTTTGCAGCATTACTTGATGCTGGAGTATGAAACACCTTCAATAATTACTTCAAATCCATCATTTATTTTCCCAATTCCGTATTTACAACCAGTAATTTTTGATGTCACAAACAAATTCGTTTCTAGATGCTTTGATATACTTTTGATATGAAAAATTGTTTTTTCTGGACCTAAACTTGCAACTGGTACAAGCATATCTACTAAATTTTCATCTACACCAAGTGAATTTTTGTAGAACTTGTTCAAATCAACACTAAATTTTTTCATTTTTTTATCATATAACCCATCAATACCATTAATTGAATTTTCATCAATACTAAAAATTAACAAAGATGCACCAGAATCTATTGCATCTTGATTTTTAATTTCTGTATTTACTATGAAATCTTTTTCTATTAATTTTTCTTTAATCTTTTCAACTTCATTTTCAATATCCTCTTTCAAAAGTTTTGAAAATGTACAAATTATTTTTATTGTCTTTGTTTTTTTCTTTGTAAGTATTATTGATCTTATTTTTGATGACTTAACATGTAAATCAATTTCCCCTCCTCCTTTAGGATAATATCCTCGTTTACATAATTCAAGTGAAAACTCTATTCCCATCCTGCTAAATCCTTCTCTTAAGACATGTTGAGTATAATCAAACGATGGACTCCAAAGTACATCTGTTCCACCTTTTATTTTTAGATCAAGTTTTTTTTGAGAAGCTGCAATTACTGGTATTAACACTTGTAAAATTAAAGAAATACTTCCAGCTGTACCTACATCTTCAACTAATTGTAAACTTTCAATATTATTTGGAATAAATTTTAATTCAGTAGATCCAATTTTTGCACCTATGACTTCTGCATTTACAATTTTTTGGAGAATTTTAATTGCTGTAAGATGTTGTGGTCTTAATCCTGAAACTTTTCTATTTTTTCTAATATTTTCAATGTGAATTGGTTTTTTTGTAATACATGAAAGAGTAATTGCTGTACGAATAATTTGTCCTCCTCCTTCACCATACTCACCATTAATTTTTAAAAAATCCATAATTCTACAAAATTGGAACTCTTTATGATAGTTTTTTAAAAGAAATTTTCCATGTTCTTGTATGAATGGATTGTTAATTGGACGATTTCAACCATTTCATCTGGGTCATCTTGAAGCTTTACGATTTGCTTTATCAAAAGTAGATAAATTATGGGTAGGTTTAGGAAGCTCAAATTTATCACCACAGAAAAACAATCCTTTTTCAGCTGAACAAAGAAAAGAAATGATTTTGTCTTCGATTGATGATTTAATGAAAGAAAAAATTTCGATTTATTTTATTCCAGATCTAGATAATCATATCAAATGGATTGAAAAAATAGATACTATTGTTCCAAATTTTGACATAATTTTTTCAAACGATGAATTAACTAATCATCTATATTCAAAAAGAGATATTCAAGTTATTACAATTCCATTTTTGAACAGAGATAGATTATCTGGTACTAATATCCGAGATTCAATTATTAGCGATCAAAAATGGGATGATCTTGTTCCTAAAGGTACCAAAAATTTTTTAGGAAAAACTAATGCTAAAGAATATTTGAAAAATCTCTAATTATAAATAAACCCCATAATGTATTGACAGGTAGTTAACATGGAATATCTTTCAATGCTTCCTGGCCCAACAAATGTACCTAATAGGGTAATGAGAGCAATGCTTGCACCAATCATTAATCATAGAAGTGATGATTTTGTAGAACTATACACTGATGTTGTT
>Ga0233433_10004595_pt1 | contig 10562 bp, 7 predicted proteins | sample SI_122_August201_5_FD_179868 | JGI IMG/M metagenome (GOLD analysis project Ga0233433, IMG submission 179868) | Seawater microbial communities from Saanich Inlet, British Columbia, Canada - SI_122_August2016_100_MG | ecosystem: Environmental > Aquatic > Marine > Inlet | place: Canada: British... | reverse complement strand
TTTTGTTTCTACTTGTAATGCAACGAATTTCTTTTTAGTAAGAAAAGATGAGGTTTGGACTTCTACAGGAGCATATTGTATGAATGGAATTACGAGAAACAATGTGATTCATATTTGTGAGCAAGATGGGATTGTGTGTCGTCAAAAAGATTTCTCATTGTTTGACACTTACTCTGCGGACGAAGCTTTTGTGACCGGAAGTTTTGGCGGCTTGACCCCTGTGATAAAGATAGATGGGCGTGTTATTTCAAGTGGGGCTGGCCCCATAACACAACAATTACAAGGACATTATAAAGAACTCATAACAAATGAAGCCAGTTAGAATTTGTCTTTGGTCCGGTCCAAGGAATATCTCAACTTCTCTTATGTACTCCTTTGCACAACTGAACAATTGTCAAGTTGTAGATGAGCCACTCTATGCACATTACTTGTCAAACCTTTCTGAAGATGAGCGCGCACGACACCCCGCAGCTAATGAAATTATGGCTTCTATGGAGCAAGATGGAGAAAAAGTAGTTGAGATGATGACTGGTGATTTCGGGGAGTCTACACAGGTGTTGTTCTTCAAAAACATGACCCATCATCTTCCAGGAATAGATAGGAGTTTTATGAAGGATGTGGTAAATGTAATTCTTACAAGGGACCCCGAAAACATGTTGCCTTCGTATAACAAAGTCATTAAGAATCCATCTTTGAGTGATACAGGATATGATGCTCACATTGAACTCTTAGAATACTTTCACATGGAAGGAATCACCCCTATCGTTGTTGATTCAAAATCGATACAGGAAGACGCAGAAAGAGTACTTCGGGAGTTGTGTAAACGAGCCGAAGTTGTATTTGATTCAGCTATGTTGAAATGGGAATCTGGCCCTAAAAAAGAGGATGGAATTTGGGCGAAATATTGGTATTCAAGCACACATGCTTCTACAGGGTTTTTGAAATTTACTCCTAAGAAATCGACATTCCCTCAGCACCTAAATCCTCTTTTACTTCAGTGTGAACCACTTTACAGAAGGCTTCAAAAACTTGCAATTTGAGATTGATATAATTTCGGTTAATCTGCAATTTCTGAATTGATTTATTTTTCACCTAGTTGGTGGAGTTTAGAATTATTATATCTAAATAAAAATCCCCACCAGTCCTATGACTAGTGGGGATTCTAAATTTTTAGTATCTAAGCCGAGTGCTTAGTTAACGTCCCACCAAAGTTTTGTTTGTTGTGAATCGTCACCACCATTAGCAGTAACACCATCACCCCAAGATGAACCGTTTAGGGATTGCTCATCAAGTGGATACATCATACGAGATGGGACACCATCGCCACCATCAAGTTGACCATCAGCACAAGCATTCAGAGTAGGTGCATCAAGACGACGTACTTCCGCCCATCCTTCTTGACCTTGCATATATAATGCAACCCACTTGGCTGTTCCGATTGAAGTTTTCCAATTAGCAGCGTCGTAAGTGTTAGCAGCAGCATAAGTATCTGCATCAGCTTGGTCAACGCCCCAGAACTCCATACTTGCAGCATTAGCTGCAGCGAAGTAGTCAGCATCAGAACCTCCCATAGACCAGCCACGAGCAGCACCTTCAGCTAGAAGGAAATTAACTTGAGCGGCATCCATGAAAATGCCAGGGAAATCAGCAGCTAGAACAGCAGCACCACGCTGAGAAACAGCATCGTCAGGTGTAAGAGCAGCGTTTGTCTCATCAAGACCATATACTTCACCTACGAATGCTCCATCTGCTACAGCCGCAGCGTAGTAAATAGACATACGAGGGTCAGCAGTAGCTGTCATGTGATCAATCATAGTATTTGAAGCAGCGAAGTCATTACGAGTCTTCTTGTCTTCATTTATAGGATTGTTATTTGGCGCACCACTTAGGTATCCGAATAAAGCATTTCCAGCATTTGATGTAATGCATCCAGCCGCAGCCGCAGCCTCAGCAGCACTTTGTGCAGCTCCAGCATCAACATCAGACATACGCATAGCAACACGTAGCTTGAGACTATTTGCAAAAGCAGCCCAAGCGTTCATATCACCACCAAAGATCTGATCACCTTGTGGTCCCATAGCAGAAGCATCCATACCAGAATTAGCTGCATCAAGCATACTTAACATGCTTGCATAAACACTAGATTGGCTATCGTAAGTAGGTGTTGTATTCGCAGAACCCTGCAAAGCTTCAGTCATCGGGATAGCTCCAAATGCATCAGTAAGTTGCTGGTAAATCCAAACCTGCAGAATAGTTGCAACTGCTATTTGGTTTTCATTAGCACCATATCCAGCTACATCTCCAGCATTATCGCCTGTGTTCTGGTCTATAATGTTCTGAAGGTTCTGTAAAGCACCTGCATAGTAATCATTCCAAGCAGAATTAGTTACCTCAGTTCTTAACTGGTAACGACTCTCGTTAGAATATTGATTTGAACTCCAGTATTGAGATAGTTGCATACCGCGACGGCTACCCCAGAAACTGTTATTTGTACGGTCCATAATGGACTTCTGTGCATTGGTTAATAAAAACCCTGTTGAAACCGCAGTAGGCTCATTCGGATTAGTGTTTAGATCACCGAAATCTTTCGTACATCCGGTGATGCTGATGGCGCCAATTAAGCCCATCAGGATGAAGATATTTTTATTCATTTTCATAATTATTGATGGTTTTAATTTATAGTGTTAACTTAAGGTTAATTCCGATTGTGCGCTCAGCAGGAAGCTGACCACCTTCAAAACCCTGGATGTTAGAAGCTGATGTTGTAACCTCAGGATCAATGTGTGGTGCATTGCTGTGTAGAAGAGCTAAGTTTCGCCCATAAACACCTATGCTCACATTATAGAAAGGAAGATCTCCTAAAGCATTAGCTGGTAGGTCATAATCGAGACGCATCTCACGAAGTTTCACAAAAGAAGCGTCGTATTGATCTGCAGCGTGAATAATGTAACCTTGGTTGTAGAAGAAGTGAGCTCCAGCAGAAATAACAGAAGCGTTTGCTTCGCCAGTACTCATCCAGTTTCCTTCAGCATCTTGCTCAGCAACCATACCGTCGACTACAACACCAGATATTCCGTCACCGTCATCGTCTTGACGCATATCATCAAGAGCAGTTTCAGCTAAAGTACCAGAGTATTTACCCCATTGATTAGAGTAGCTGTGTAGAGACCCACCTTTTTGGAAGTCTATAAGAGCACTTAATCTTAAGTTTCCAATTGACAGTGCATTGTATACACCACCTGTGTAGTCTGGGAGTATTGAACCGATATTCACAACCTCGTCAGTACTTAAATAGTAACCGTCTGCGTCAACAAGTTTATTACCATCATCATCGTATAAGAAGTCATATCCGTAGAATGTACCAAGTGATTCTCCTGGACGAGCTTCAAGTGAAACTCCGAACAGTGATGCGTAACGAAGGTTTTCAACTCCGTCCGCTAAAGAAACAAGCTCATTCTGATTCTTAGCAAGATTTAAGCTGATATCCCAACGTAAATCGTCAGTCATTATTGGCGTAGCGCTTAATGCGATTTCCACTCCTTTGTTGTTCGTTTCACCAGCGTTTAATACTGCGCTTGTATAACCTGAAGAACCACTTACTGGTACATTGAAGATAAGATCCTCAGTAGTACTGTTGTAGTATGTCATGTCTAAACGTACACGATCCATAAAGAAATTCATTTCTACTCCAACCTCTAAGCTAGTTGTCTTCTCTGAAAGTAGATCAGGGTTGTTCTGTGCATTTGGTACGTATGATGAACCGTTAGATCCGAAGTTAGGATCCACTCCGTATGTAATACCTGTCTCATAAGGGTCAGTATCGTTACCTACTTGAGCCCATCCAAAACGTAATTTTCCGAAACTAAGAACATCAGAATCCATACCTTCACTAAAGATGTATGATGCAGTAGCAGAAGGGTATAAGTAGCTGTTATTTTCGTCCGGAAGTGTAGAGCTTATGTCGTTTCGACCAGTAATATCTACGTAAAATGTACGCTGGTATCCAAAGCTCATTGAACCAAGTATAGAATTTACTTGCTTATGGCTTTCATAGTCGTCGATTTGATATCCATCAACTCCATTACCTACTGTGTATAGACCTGGTGTGTTTAGTCCACCTAGAGTGAATGCTCCGAGTCTTTTATAATCACGAGTACGCTGGTTTACACCGACGAAACCATTTAAGCTTAAATCCTCATTGATATCTTTATTGAAATTCAAGTAAAGGTCTAAGTTGTTCTCTTGTAATTGACGAGTGTACTCAGAGTACCTTGACTCATTAACTCCACCTACTGCGATACTTTCTTGACGACGGTCAGTGTAGAAATCAGTCATCGCACGACCAGTAAGACTAAGGTTGTCATTAATAGTGTAGTCAACACTTAGATTTCCGTAAACTCTATCTCGCTGATCGTCTTGTACGTTTTGGTAACGCTCCCAGAAAGGGTTGTCCCAATAGTGTGGTGATCCGTCAGCAGCGCTATTTCGGTTCCAAGTACGTTGAGATCCATCAGGATTCATATAATCACGAAGTCGATCCATACTAAGCTGGCGTTGTCCCCATTGTGTAAATTGACTCATAATAGAATTTCCATATCCTGTATTTGGACGACCTTCACCTTCACTCTGTACGTAATTCACATTGGCGCTTACTGTTAAATCGTCGCTTACATCAGATGAGCTAGAGAAAGACAAAGTGTTGCGACTCAATGAAGAGTTCTCGTAAACACCAGTTTGATCGTGCTTCGTGTAAGAAAGACGGAAAGAACTTACATCAGTTGCACCCGTGACAGCAAAATTATTTCTGTACGTTACACCTGTCTGGAAGTAATCTTCAACATCACTATCTGTTGGGCTCCATCCACGAACTTCACCATAGGTGTCTGTTCCTTCATCCCAAGAATCCCAGTGTCTTGTATCTTGACCGAGAAGCTCAGGTCCCCAAGATCCATCATATCCATAGTCTGGAATAAAAGCTCCGTCAACAGTATCGATCCAAGCTGTTCCAGCACCTCCACCGTAACGATTTTGGTATTCAGGAAGTATGTAAACATTGTTGAATTCTACGCCAGAGTTTACAGATACACCTAAACCGCGTTTGCCAGCAGCTTGGTATCCTTTACCACTCTTCGTAGTAATAACGATCGCTCCATTTGCTGCACGTGCTCCATAAAGAGCGGCAGCGGCAGCTCCTTTAAGAATAGTCACTGATTCGATGTCATCAGGATTAACGTCCTGAATCGCATTTCCATAGTCGTAACCACCAGTAGAGCGCTGAGTACCGTAGCCAGAGTAGTCGCTGTTGTCCATTGGGATACCATTCACTACGAATAGTGGTTGGTTATCTCCTGTGATAGAACTAGCTCCACGAAGTAACACCTTAGAAGATGAACCCATAGATGTTCCAGAAGTTACCTGAACACCGGCCACTTTTCCTGAAAGTGAACGTACGATATTGTCAGCATTTGCTTCTGTGAAGGCTTCGTTTCCTAACTCTTGTACAGAATAACCTAAGGCTTTCTTTTCACGTGTAACACCAAGAGCAGTAATAACTACCTCATCTAGTGCCACTCCGCTTTCGAGAGAAGCATTTAAGGATGTAGAACCGTTTAGAGCAACACGAAGAGTTTTGAACCCAACGAAACTAAAAAGTAAAACGTCATTTGTAGGGTCGGCAGAAACGGAATAAGAACCGTCTATGCCGGTAAATACACCTTGGCCTGACCCGTCAACTACGACAGCTACTCCTGGCATACCCTCGCCGGAGGCTTTGTCAGTCACCGTACCGGTCACCGTGGTTTGAGACCAAGCACTCGCTGAGAAGAGCAGGGTCATAAAGATTAGCATTTTTGCTTTCATAAAAATAGGGGGTTGGTTTAACAAAAAAAAATTAGTATATATTGTGACCGAAGCTACAATTAAAATTTGTCAAATCAACTGACTTTCGGACGGATGTTGATAAGTTTTTAGCGGTAAATGTTAATAATTATTTACAAAATCAGATTTAAATCCTTTTGATTTAAGAGTAGCACTTGTTTCATCAAATGATTGTGGAAGCTGATGTTTAGCGCTATAAATCTACACTTAGTAAATTGTAAATTAGACACAAACCCCTCCAAACAAAGTGAGCAAAATCAGAATATCTGTAACTCCAATATTGTGGTCTGCATTTAAGTCTGTATCGCAACTTTCTGAGCAGCCGTAATCTGAGAGTAGAGCTAATAAATCTACAACACCGACTGATCCATCGTTATTGAAATCGGCATAGCACAAGCAGCTTGATCCTGGTGTATATGGTATTTTTAAAGTGCTAACGCTGAACATTGGCGCAGAGAAGGTATATGTATCAGATACATTTTGGATGGATGAATTGGATGTAGAGAATATGTCCGAGCTAAGGTCTCCAGACAGTATTTCTAGGCCAGCTGATCCTACCCCTATTCTGTCACATGGAATTGCGAACTGAATGTTATGAGCGAAAACATCGTCATTGTTTAAGATTAGAAGATTGAGCACGTTGTTAAGTGTGTCGTCGCTTGTGTAGATTTTAAGAGCTTCAGCATCGAATGGAACCATTGATGAAGTCCCGTCTGTATTCTCGACTAGTCTATGTAGCGTTGAAATGGGATTATTTTCGATAACCATTTCTTCGGATAGAAGCATTTGGTTTCCAGTGACCTCGTTGACCATGCGGGTTGCCTCGCTTTGAGCAGTGGGTACCACAGTGTTGTTAATGTAATGCCACATATGGATGAGGTTCATGCCTTCAGCGATGCCCGCAAAGTGGTTAGAAAGTCGAATGTCCAGCATGTTGTCTGCCTCGGCTTGATAAAATTGGCTGAAAAAGTTGGCAGTGTACAAGCCTCCCAAGATACCATTGTAAGATGCGTTGCAATTTCCAGGTCCACAAAGTCGTATGTTCCATTCTGTGAGAGCGATTCCTATTTCTGGTATCCCCATGTTTGCACAGATGATATCTAACTCAGTTTCGTCAGGAATAAAGTCCTCATAGATTTTTTCATCAACGAGATGCATCAGCTCAGACAGGTATCCGTTATTCAAGGCCAAGTCAGTAGACTTGTTATATGGGTGCGTAATTAAGAAATCGGGAGGGCTGACCGCGAGCCTGTCGTCAAATTCTGGAACTGCTCCGAGAAGATGCGTTCTGAAATCTATACAATATCCTATTTCTATTGAAGGGTCAGCTGTTTTCATAGCATCTCTAATGTCAAAAGCTCCTGCGTGCTGAGTTTGATATTCGACAAGTATTGTTTGGTTTTCAAATAAAGGGGTAGAGGGATGTATTAAAACTGTCCCGTCTGTTTGTACCGTGTATTCTGTGGGGTCAAGCAGGTTTTGGGGTGCTGCAATCAGATCATAGATGTTTTGTTGGCAGTTCGTAGGGTACGTGTCGCATAATATGGCCATTGCTGCGTAATCGATCAAGGTTTCCACAGCCCACACAATGACCTGTCCTTGATAGATGGGGCCAAATTCAACGTCGATATTCAGTTCCCCATCCAGCGCTTCTTGAGCGGTGATCTTTCGGTGTGTTCCTAGCATGGAGTTGATAGGATTCATTCCGTCACCAGACATTGGGACCCATCCCTTGCGCCAAATCTCTCCCCCGAAATAATGGAGGGAATCAGTTGTCTCTCTGGGAATATTTAAAGAGTCTGTATCTGTTTGGTAATAAATCCAAAGATTCTGTCCACCTGCCACCCATGAAACGTGCCACTCCCATTTTGCGGCCAGCTCATTTCCGAGTTCCCAATAATGAACGCCAATGGGTTCAGATACACCAAAGTGTTCTTGACGTTGTGCGGCATATATGGGGTCTGGATCGTTGAGTATATGAACGAGTTGTGCGGCTTCTTCTGGTGTTGTGGTTCCGTAATTAATAACGTAGTTTATTTCCGCACCTACAGAATCAGCCAGAGCAATTGTGTTTTTGAGATTGAGATTGTTGGGGTTATTCAGTTCGAGTTCCCAATCATAACTGTTTGCAAAAGTCCCTCCTGGAAACCTCATCGTGCCAGGATTTATCGCAGAAAATTCATCTATAAATGTTTGATTATTTGTATAGTTGATGTTGCTTTTTGCGGACTGGTTTACGCCTTTGAGTGAGTTAGGTACGGCGTGTTGAGTATGGTGGGGGATTAGGGATATCTCCGTGGCATTTGTTACTTGTGCGGATAGATAGTTTGAGATGCACATGGCGAAAACAAGAAAGAGGAGGTTTAATGTTGGCTTCATGATTGGCTCGTTTTGGAAAGGTGAAAAGTTATTGCTTTTCGGCGTGAAAACACAAATGATTTGTGTAACTTCCCTGTCCGCTTTTATTAAGACGATGATTGTGCTACTTAGGTTGCCTTTATTCATGGTCTAAGCTCTTTAATCCACAGGTATGAATAGGAAATTAAAATTAAAATGGTGTTCAGCAAGTGATGTCGCATTTGATGCGGTACCATTTTTTGACGAGGGGGTGCAAGCGGGTTTCCCTTCTCCGGCAGAAGATCATCTAGACCTTGACCTAGATTTAAATTCGTATCTCGTTCAACATCCGTCTGCAACATTTTGTTGCCGGGTTGAAGGTGATTCTATGGTGGGAGCGGGTATTCAGACTGGGGACGTGATTATGATAGATAGATCACTTACGCCTCATAAGGGCAGCATAGTTCTAGCGGTGTTAGATGGTGAGTTTACTGTAAAGCGCGTGGATATTCAGGACGATACGCTGCTTTTAATTCCTGAAAACCCCAAGCTAAAGCCGATAGAGGTGGGGGAAGAATCAAATTTTCAGGTTTGGGGTGTGGTTACATTTGTAATTCACAAGGTGTGATTGCCCTCGTTGATTGCAATAATTTCTTTGCATCGTGTGAACGGGTTTTTAGGCCAAACCTCGTTTCCAAGCCCGTCGTCGTTCTCTCGAACAACGATGGATGCGTTATAGCTCGTAGTAACGAGGCAAAAACGTTGGGTGTAAAAATGGGAGCCCCGGCTTTTAAGAGCGAGCGGTTTTTTGCGCGCAATGGAGTACATGTGTTCTCATCCAATTTTGCTTTGTACGGAGATATGTCTAAGCGTGTAATGGATACCATTCGACCCGAAGTCGATGAGATGGAGGTCTATTCTATTGACGAGGCGTTTCTGGTGTTTGAAGGTCCAGCCGCCGAGGAGCGAGCTAGAGCCCTTCGTGAGAAGGTAGAGCGGTGGACTGGAATACCAGTTTCTATAGGTCTTGCTCCGACGAAAACTCTAGCAAAAGTAGCCACCCGTATCGCGAAAAAAATGCCTGAGATGAATGGCGTATTCACTCTTAGTTCGTCCTGCGATTTAGAGCGCGCACTTCATCGCTGCAAAATAGAGGATGTCTGGGGTATAGGTAACCGATCCTCCTCCAAACTGAAATCCTACGGAATAACTACGGCGCTGAAGTTAACCTTAGCCGACCCCGCTTGGGTCCGCAGCAACTTAAGCATAACAGGCACGAGGTTGCAGAAAGAACTTCAAAGTACGATTTGCTCCCCAGTCAACGAAGCCTCCCCTCGCAAACAAAGCATACGAACAGCAAGATCGTTTGGCTCCGAAGTACAAAGTTTACACGCCCTAAATGAATCCGTAGGAACTTTCGCCGCCAATTGCGCGTCCAAGCTCCGGAAGGAAGGCAGTTGCTGTATCTCCATTACTACTTTCGTGATGACGAACCCCTTTAAACCTCAAGCGCCCCAATACAACGCTTCGCGCACCATCAAGCTCGAAGTTCCCACGAACGACACCCTCGAAATTGTCGCTTCTGCGATTCAGGCGTTAAAGTTCATTTACCGAGACGGATTTTCGTACAAAAAAGCGGGCGTCCTGGTGAGTTCGATAACCCCATCTGCAGAAGTTCAACTCGGACTTTTCGATGTCGTCGATAGATCGAAGCGCACCTCTTTAATGACTTCGATAGACACCATAAATACTAAGTTAGGGCACGACAAAGTCCGACTCGCCGTCCAGGGCTTCGATAGAAAATGGCGCCTCCGTCAGGAACGACTTTCCCCGTGTTACACAACTCGCTTTACAGATTTTTTAACCGTGAAGGTTTAGTAGAATTTAAGCACGACCTTTGCGAAATGGAAACGAGGATAAATAAATTTCTAAGCGAAGTGGGTTTTTGTTCGAGAAGGGCTGCAGATAGACTACTTGAGCAGGGTAAGATTACGATTAACGGGAAGGTTCCAGAGCTCGGTACGAAGGTGAAATCGGGTGATGAGGTGATGGTTGACGGTAAGCTAGTGGGAGATGGTGTGCGCGATAAATTAGTCTACTTGGCATTTCATAAGCCTGTTGGAATTGTCTGTACCACAGACCAAAGTAGAGAGGAAAATAACATCATAGATTTTATCGGCTATCCCACCAGAATTTTTCCTATAGGTAGGTTGGACAAGCCTAGTGAGGGTTTAATTTTTTTAACGAACGACGGAGATATCGTGAATAAAATTCTCAGAGCGAAGAATCACCATGAGAAGGAGTATATCGTCACTGTTGATAGGATTATTATCGGAAATTTCATTCGT
>Ga0233433_10004592_pt1 | contig 10567 bp, 11 predicted proteins | sample SI_122_August201_5_FD_179868 | JGI IMG/M metagenome (GOLD analysis project Ga0233433, IMG submission 179868) | Seawater microbial communities from Saanich Inlet, British Columbia, Canada - SI_122_August2016_100_MG | ecosystem: Environmental > Aquatic > Marine > Inlet | place: Canada: British... | reverse complement strand
TTTCGATATCGTCGAATTTAGATACGAGGAGGAGGAGTTTCCGCTTCGGAGAAAAGGCCGTCGAATACTTCATCGGCCCGAGCAACCCATACTTTGATCTCCCCAAAGGGAACCGTAACATTGTGGGAGCTCATTCCAACGCCATAGGTCGCACAATGCATAAGCGCATCATGACAACACGGCAGTGATTTTTCGTTATCACATGCCCGCTCACATTTTTCTTGAGCGGAAGCGCTATGTGAATGCGGAGCGTGCCCGTTTATTTCAACACTTGAATGACCCAAAGCATGTCCGCCCGAAAACGGGCTGATGAGGACAGCAATCATTACAACGGACAGTAAGAAGCGGATCATCGGCAAAACCTGGGGTCGATGACACCGCTTGTCAACATGATTGTCTCAGGAGCCCACGTGAATGTTGTCTTTTGTATAGTTTTAGCTTGGTGTCCACTCCTGGCTATTAACGGCTGTCACCCGGCTCTGAAAATAACGTCCGGTTAGGTACGACCAGCAGACATCCGCTATAGTCGCCGGATGCAGCCCGCCACGCTCCAAAACCTCATGACCAACCACAACGGCCTCCGCCTGTTCTGCGACGGCTGCGGGCACTGCGTCGATTTGGATGTGCCGGTGATGGTAGATCGATACGGCGGCGCCATGCCGTTGCCGGATATTGGGCGGCGTTCGCGGTGTCGCCGGTGTGGCACCAAAGGTGGCTCGGTTCAGGTGGTGGCGGTGAGGTGGTGAGTGGCATTTGCCCTTCGACGAATATCGATGGACATATTCTTCGGTGAAGGTAATGCTCATCGGTTTAGCCTTTCCAAGATGTCTTCTTCTGTCTCCACATTGCTGACCGGCTGGCGGATGCCAGACTTGAGGTCACAGTAATGTTCGATGGCTTTCGCGTCCCAGCCATCAATAAGCTCGTTCCGTTTAGGAAAGCCTCGCCGTTCGAGATTGGCACGGTGCGTCTTGAACCATGTTTCAGATTTCCCCAAAAGTGTGGCCACCTGATAGGCAGTGTAGAAGCGAGGGTCGGGAATAAAGGTAGGCTTAGGTTTAGGCATTTTCCGTCCTCCGAAAATGAGGTTAGTGTGCGTCACAACTAGACCGCATTAGACTGCCGTCAAACATCAAGCCACCCCTCTTGAAACGTGACAGAGCACCGGTGTTGGTTCGATATTCACAGTGTGGGTGAATGCGGATGATCTTTGCCGTGGAAGGCAATATCGCATGCGCGATTATACCACGCCGGTGCAGGCGAATGAAAGAGACTGGGGGCGTTCTTGGAGTTTGACAGAAAGTTTGAAAACGCGGAATGGCTGTTTTCTGCGGTTCTGTTGGCACCCAGGTTGGCATTCAGAAATGGTCGGGGCGAGAGGATTTGAGCTAACGATTTCTGGCTGTTGGTCACAAACTGGTCACGAAGTACATCTGGATAGGCCTGGGTTGATCGGAATGTTCTGAAGTAAAAAAGGGAAAGGCCTGGAAACCTAGGCCTTTCCCGACCAATACGGTCGAAGCATGTTGCCTTTTCTTGAATTTCAAGACCAGTGCCTTCAACCACTCGGCCACCCGTCCGCGCATCCTGGCTGTGCCGGGATTGCGGCTTTCTAACTGTTTATGCGGCGCTCGTCCACACTAACGGTGGGTATTGCCGTACGCGCGAGTTCTGTGTTGCGGCGGGCAAGTCCACGGAGTATCACCACGCATGTTTTTCTGGCTGTCGAAAATTCTCTGGTATTTGCTCAACCCGTTGAATTTGGTGTTTCTCGGGATTTGCCTGCTGGCCGTCTTGCTGTGGCTGAATAAGGTCCGTGCGGCACGTATTTTGTCGAGTGTGATGGCTGTTTGTGCCGTGTTGGTGACAGCATTACCGATTGGCGATCTTGCCATTCAGCATTTGGAAAATCGCTTTCCCGCAAATCCCGTTCTGCCGGCGCACATTGATGGGGTTGTCGTCCTGGGCGGCGTAATTAGCCCGAAACTCAGCAAGGCGCGGGGGCAACCGCAACTGGGGGACGGAATGGAGCGTATCACCGCCGTCGCTGATATCATTCGGTCATCACCCAATGCAAAGATCATTTTCACCGGCGGTTCCGGTGATCCGTTTCAGCAGCAATACAAAGAAGCTGATTTTGCACCGCAGGTATTTCGGCAATTTGGTTTTGATCCGGTGCGGGTGACGTTTGAGAATAACTCCCGCAATACCGCCGAAAATGCCAAGTTTAGCTTTGCTATCGCGCAGCCGAAACCGTCCGAGACCTGGGTTTTGGTGACGTCCGCATTCCATATGCCCCGGGCCTTCGGCACCTTTCGCCGTGCCGGATGGAAGATCATTGCCTATCCCGTCGATTACAATACGACGGGCACAGCAACATTTGCCTTCGGTTACAGTTTTGGGCACGGCATGAGCAGCGCAACGCGCGCGTTGCATGAAGGCATCGGCTTATTGTTTTATTGGTTAACGGGTCGGACCGACACGCTTTACCCGGGGCCTAATTTGTAAGAGCCGGCCGATGCTGAATCAGGCCAGTAAATCTTAACTCTTTCGTGGCATCTTCGGTGGCCGTGAAACCAGGATCCATCGTTGATGACTGATATCAGAAAATTCCGTTCGACCACGGCCGCCACATTGCTGGGCGCTGTGCTCACGTTGTTGCCAATCGACCCCAGTATGGCGAAAACCGTTGGCCCGCCACCGCCCTTTGCCGGCTGGATGGCTGAGTTGCGCGCGGACGCGTCAAAAATGGGAATTTCGGAAGCCACCTTGAAACGTGCGCTTGATGGTGTGAAGCCAATCAAGCGGGTGATTGAACTGGACCGCCGGCAGCCGGAATTCACATTGACACTGGGCAGCTATTTCAAAAGGGCGATCACCGAGAAACGTATCGCCAAAGGCCGCGAGATGCTGAAGACACATCGCGCCCTGCTTGCACGGGTGCATAAGAAATATGGCGTGCAGCCCCGGTTTCTAGTCGCGTTTTGGGGGCTAGAGAGCAACTTTGGGCAATACACTGGTGTGTTTCCGGTGGTGGGCGCCTTGGTGACGTTGTCTCATGACCGTAGGCGGGCGCGGTTTTTCCGCCAGCAACTGCTGGCCGTCCTTCAATTGATCGATGGCGGACATTTTCCGGCGGGTGTGAAGGGGTCGTGGGCGGGGGCCATGGGCAATCACCAATTTATCCCAACCACGTACCGGGATTTCGCTGTTGATTTCGATGGCGATGGCAAACGCGATTTGTGGAACAGCCTGCCCGATATCTTCGCCTCGGCGGCGAATTATTTGAGCCGGTCAGGTTGGGATATAGATCGCACGTGGGGCCGTGAAGTGAAGCTGCCCAAGGGATTTAATATCGCATTGACCGGCGAAGATACCCGAAAACCTTTAGAGGAGTGGCGGAAACTGGGCGTGCGCCGCGCCGACGGCGGCGTTTTGCCATCGCTTGATATCGACGCGTCGGTGATGCTTCCTGCGGGTTTTCAAGGACCGGCGTTTTTGGCTTATCGCAATTACCGCACGATCATGATCTGGAACCGCTCACATCTTTACGCTCTGGCCGTCGGTCATTTGGCGGATCGGTTTACGGGCAAAGGTAGATTGGTGGCGAAAATCGCCGGTGATCAACCTCTATCGCGCGCGCAGATCCTTGAGATGCAGCGACACTTGGCAAGGCGGGGATTTGATCCCGGCGTGCCCGATGGCCGCGCCGGTCCAAAGACCAGGAAGGCGATCAGGGATTTTCAAAAATCGGTCGGATTGCCAGCGGATGGCTACCCAAGCCGCCGCTTGGTTAAGCGGGTGGTCCCCAAATAACGCGCAGTTGGGGGCGTCGCGAGCTGTTGAACTACATATAGGGTGATTTCCCTTGTTTTTCATACCAGATATAGGCAATCTGCGAAGGATTTGAGAATAGGTGGTATATGATGCGGACAGCCCGGTATCAGGGTCTGTGGGTAGTCGCCCTGGCGGTGCTGGGGCTCTCGGCGTGTTCCGAAACGCAGCTTGCTATTCATTCGGCAAAACGAGTCGTTGGTGCGGTGGATCAACAAAAGCCGGCGCCAGGCTATAAGGTCGGCAATTCCTACCAAATCAGCGGCACTTGGTACTACCCGAAAGAAGACTACGGCTACGATGAAACCGGCATTGCGTCATGGTATGGCACCAAGTTTCATGGCCGCCGCACCGCGAACGGTGAGATTTACGATATGAACACCCTGACGGCGGCGCATCGGACCTTGCCGATGCCCAGTTACGTGCGGGTCACCAATCTTGAGAACGGCCGTTCGATGGTTCTCAAAGTCAATGACCGCGGACCTTTCGCGAAAGGCCGGATCATTGATATTTCACGCCGCGGTTCGCAATTGTTGGGTTTTCAGAAAAAGGGCACGGCGAAGGTCCGTGTGCAAATTCTGGCTGATAAAAGCCGGGCATTGGCGGTCCGGATGCAAAACCAGATCGAACTGGCGAATGTCGGCTCGCCGATTACCATCAAACGCCTGCCAAAGGCCAAAGTCACCGGCGAGACCCTAGCGCCGCCGGAAGGGGCGAAGGCATCCGAACCGGTCGTTGCGGCGCGCGCCGTGCCGCCACCTCAAAATGCGCCATTGGTTCGGTCGGCCCCCCCGGCACCAGCGGCGAATTCGATATCAAGGGTGGCGCCGGAACCAACCAACGGCACGGTGATCCAAACACCTGTCGGCGCATCTAATATTTTCGTCCAGGCCGGGGCATTCGGCCAATATGACAATGCCAATAAGGTGCGCGCGCGGCTGTCTTCCGTCGGACCGGTCAATATATCCAATGTGTTGGTCAATGGCCGTGATCTGTATCGGGTTCGCGTTGGACCGCTCGCCAGCGTCGCTGAAGCCGACCGGATGATGGGATCGGTTGTTCGGGCCGGCTATAAGAGCGCTAGGATCATCGTTGAATAATCGTTAGGCGGCATCGCCGGGAACCATAATTTGTTCCTAAAAATAGTGTAAAAACAAATGATTAAAATGTTTAAGTTATCTTTGACGTTAACTTTCGGATTGGTTTTTGCCGGGCTATTTGGCTCATCGGCACAGGCCATCGAGACGATTGCCAAATCGGCGATCATTATTGAGGTTGCGACCGGTGAGACGTTGATGGCCAAGGATGCGGACGCGCCGATGGCCCCGGCATCCATGAGCAAGCTGATGACCCTCTATATGCTTTTTGAGCGCCTGAAAGACGGATCTCTGTCCTTGGACGATACGTTCCGCGTCAGCGACAATGCCTGGCGCAAAGGCGGCGCGAAAAGCGGCTCTTCAACGATGTTCCTGTCGCCCAGAAAACGCGTGAAGGTCGAAGATTTGATCCGCGGGATTATCGTGCAGTCGGGCAATGACGCCTGCATCGTCGTTGCCGAGGGATTATCGGGCAGTGAGGCCGGCTTTGCCGTCGAAATGACCGAGCGGGCGCGGGAAATCGGATTGGCCAGCAGCACGTTTCGCAATGCCACTGGCTGGCCTGATCCGGAACATCGTATGACGCCGCGTGATCTGGCGACCTTGGGCCAACGGTTGATCGAAAAATTTCCCGAATATTACCGCTTCTTCAAAGAAACTGAGTTCACTTATGGCGGCATTCGACAAATGAACCGCAATCCGTTGCTGTACAAAGAAATGGGTGCTGACGGCTTGAAGACCGGGCATACGCAGGAATCGGGCTTTGGTCTGACGGCTTCGGCCATTCGTAACGGGCGGCGTCTGGTTCTTGTCGTCAATGGTTTGGCATCAAAAAAGGCGCGCAGCCAGGAACCCGAACGGCTGCTTGAGTGGGCGTTTCGGGACTTTAACAATTATGCGCTGTTCAAGGCCGGTGAAAAGATTGAGGACGCGCAAGTTTGGCTAGGCGAGCAGCCGCGTGTGCCGATGATGATCGGTAAGGATGTGACGCTGACCATCCCCCGCAAGGCGCGGCGCAAGATGAAGGTGTTGGTGACCTACAAGGCAGTACCAGCGCCCGTCGCCAAAGGGGACGTAATTGGTCAGCTCAAAGTCAAAGTACCGGGCCGCGACGACATGATCGTGCCTCTTGTTGCTGGTGCTGATGTCGCGCGGTTGGGCGTCATCGGTCGCCTGTGGGCGGCGCTGAGCAATATTTTGTTCGGAGAAGCCGGGTAATTAACATGGCTGATGGCGTTTTCCTAACGTTTGAAGGCGGTGAAGGGGCAGGGAAATCAACCCAGGTCCGGCGTCTGGCCGCGGATCTTGAGCGTTCCGGCATCGACGTCATCAGCACGCGCGAACCCGGAGGCTCACCCGGTGCGGAAGACATTCGGAAACTCCTAGTGTCCGGCGATGTTGCGCGCTGGCAGCCGCTGACCGAAGTCGTGTTGCATTACGCGGCCCGCGTCGAACACGTCGCGACCGTGGTTCGTCCGGCGTTGGAGCGCGGGACCTGGGTGATCTGTGACCGGTTTCACGATTCGACCATCGCCTATCAAGGTTATGGCCATGGCCTTGAAATTGAGTTGATCGATAATCTTCATCAGCAGTTATTGGACGGCTTTAAACCCAACTTGACCATGATCTTGGATATCCCCGTCGATGCCGGTTTGGCCCGTACCGGCGGGCGCGACGGTGTAGAGGACCGATATGAGCGCATGGACAGCGAATTTCACCAGCGGCTTCGTGATGGTTTCTTACAGATTGCCGCTGCCGAGCCCGAACGCTGCGCCGTCATTGACGCCATATCTAGCGAAGACGCGGTCCACCGGGACGTGATAGCCTGCATCAAAGAGCGCCTGTCCATTCAACTCGGTTGAACCGTATATCCAGCCATGTCCGAAGTAGATTTAGGCCAAGATTTTCCCGAACCTCGGGCCAATGAGGCGCTTCAAGGCCACGAGGCCGCGGAAAATCACCTGCGTGGCGCGCTTGATAGTGGCCGATTGCACCATGCATGGCTGATTTCGGGACCAAAGGGGATTGGCAAAGCCACGCTGGCCTACAGGTTTGCGCGCTACGTCCTGACCTATGGTCATGACGGCGGCGGTGGTGATACGGGATTGTTCTCGGCTGCCGATTTAGCACCTGCGGGCCCCGATGAAGGATTGTTCGTGGCGCCCGAAAACCCGGTGTTCAAACGTATCGTCGCCGGCGGCCACACCGATCTCTTGGTGATTGAGCGGACCGAAAACGACCGTGGCAAGATGCGCACGGAAATCGTCGTTGACGATGTCCGGAAAAGTCAGAATTTCTTCCATATGACGGCCGGGGAAGGGGGCTGGAGGGTGATCGTTGTCGATGCCGCCGACGAAATGAACACCAACGCTGCCAACGCGCTGTTGAAGATGCTCGAAGAACCACCACCCAATGCCTTGTTGTTGTTGGTTTGCCATAACCCTGGCCGGCTGTTGCCGACAATTCGCTCGCGTTGTCAGAAGTTGCGGCTCGAAGCGTTGGCGGTGGAAACGGTTGTATCGTTAATGTCGCGCTACGCCCCTGACATGCCCGCGGATGATGCACGCGTTGTCGCGGCATTAGCCGAAGGCAGCATTGGCAGGGCTCTGGATTTAATCAACGCGGGCGGTCTGAGTGTCTATGGCGAGGTGATGGCGTTGTTAGACGGTTTGCCACGCATTGACGTGCCGGCATTGCATAAATTCGCGACGTCATGCGGCGGACAGAAGGGTGGACCGACGTTTGAGGCGGCGTCGGAATTGATCCGCTGGACCCTGGCGCGGCTTATTCGCCATGTCGGCGGCGGTGCCACCCAACTGGCGGCCAGCGAAGCCCAGTTGTTCCAGCGCATCGGACCGGCGCTCAGTGTCGATCGATGGCTTGATGTTTGGGACAAAGTCGACCATCTTCTGAGCAGCGCGGATCACCGAAATTTGGATCGTAAGCAGGTGATGTTGAACGCCTTTTCGACGATGGAACAGGCCGTTCGATCCTAGCGCGCTGGCCATAATCGACTGAAACCGACCTAGACCCAGGGTAATTCCCAACGATGAGTGAACCGTACTACATCACGACGCCGATTTATTACGTCAATGATGCACCGCATATCGGGCACGCGTATACGACGTTGGCGTGCGACGTATTGGCGCGGTTCAAGCGTCTCGACGGCTATGACGTGAAGTTTCTGACCGGCACCGATGAACACGGCCAAAAGGTTGAAAAATCGGCCCAGACCGCAGGTATTGACCCACAGGCGTTCACCGACCGGGTGTCGCAGAATTTCCGCGATCTCGCTGATTTCATGAATTTCTCCCACGATGATTTCATCCGCACCACCGAAGAGCGCCATAAAGTGGCGTGCCAGGACATTTGGCGCCGGCTGATCGACGCGGGCGATATCTATCTTGGCGCTTATGCGGGGTGGTATGCGGTCCGCGACGAGGCTTTTTACGGTGAAGATGAATTGACAACTGGCGCCGACGGCAAGAAAACCGCGCCATCGGGTGCCGAAGTCGAGTGGGTCGAAGAGCCCAGCTACTTTTTTAAGCTGTCAGCCTGGGAAGACCGGTTGCTGAAATTTTATGACGACAACCCCAATTTTATCCTACCCAAGACCCGGCGCAATGAGGTGACAAGCTTCGTCAAAGGCGGCCTTCAGGACTTATCGGTATCGCGTACGACATTCAATTGGGGTGTGCCGGTCCCGGGTGATGATGATCATATCATGTATGTCTGGCTGGACGCGTTGACCAACTACATCACGGCGGTGGGATATCCGGAAACCGAAAGCGTCGAATACGCGCGCTATTGGCCGGCTGACTTGCATATGGTCGGCAAGGATATCTTGCGCTTTCACGCCGTCTATTGGCCGGCGTTCCTGATGGCGGCTGGCCTTGAGGCGCCGAAACGCGTGTTCGCACACGGCTGGTGGACCAACGAAGGCCAAAAGATCTCAAAATCCGTGGGCAATATCATCGATCCCATTGATCTGGTGAACACTTACGGTTTGGATCAGGTGCGTTATTTTTTGCTGCGCGAAGTGCCGTTTGGCAATGACGGTGATTTCTCGCAACGCGCCATGGTCAACCGGATGAACGGTGAACTGGCCAACGATTACGGCAATCTGGCGCAGCGCGTGCTCTCGATGATCAACAAGAACTGCGAGGCCCGGGTGCCCGAACCCGGCGCTTTCACCGCTGATGATGAGGCGTTGCTGGGCCAGGCCCGCGGCCTGTTGGCTGATATCCGCACCAAGATCGACGTGCAGTCCTTCCATGAAGTGCTGGAAGCCATCTGGGTGGTGATCCGCGCCGCTAATGGGTATGTGGACGCGCAAGCGCCTTGGAAGCTAAAGAAAGAAGACCCGCCGCGCATGGCCACGGTGCTTTATGTGCTGGGTGAAACCATCCGCCAATTGGCGGTCTTAACGCAGCCGTTCATGCCGCAAACGTCGAATGTCCTGCTTGATCAATTGTCCCAGGGCGCCGATCAGCGTGATTTTGCCGCTGCTGGCCCGGATGCTCAGCCGCTGGAATCTGGCCTTGAGTTGCCGAAGCCGGAAGGGGCTTTCCCGCGCTTCGTCGAGGAGGAGGGCGGTTGAGCACGGATAAAGGCCCGAGAGTGAGCCTCGTCGACAGCCATTGTCATCTTGATTTCCCCGATTTCGAGGATCAACTGGATGAAGTCGTCAGCCGCGCCGGTGACGCGGGCATCGATTATATGCTGACAATATGCACGCGGGTCACCGAGTTCCCAAAAATTCATGCCGTGGCTGCGGCCTACGATAACATCTGGTGCAGTGTCGGCATTCACCCCCATAACGCCGACAGTGAGCCCGAAACGACGGCGGAAACGTTGATGGATTTAGCGGACGACCCGAAAGTCGTGGCGTTTGGCGAAACCGGCCTTGATTTCTTTTATGATCATTCTGACCGGGGGCGCCAGGAAGCAAGCTTTCGGGCGCATATCAGTGCGGCGCGTGAAACCGGGCTGCCGATCATCGTCCATACCCGCGATGCCGATGCCGATATGACACGAATTTTGCGCGATGAGCATGCAAAGGGCGCTTATCCCGGCGTTATCCATTGCTTTTCCAGCGGCCCTGAATTGGCGGCCGCAGCCCTTGATTTGGGGCTTTATATATCGATTTCCGGCATCGTGACCTTCAAGAAGGCCGGCGAGCTGCGTGAGACCGTCAAAACCGTGCCCGTCGAGCGCTTGTTGGTCGAGACGGACTCACCTTATCTCGCGCCCGTGCCGAAGCGCGGCAAGCGAAATGAGCCGGCGTTCACGGCCTATACAGCTGAAACCGTGGCCGAATTGAAAGGCTTGGATGTCGCCGAATTGGGCCGGATCACGTCTGAAAACTTTTTCACACTCTTTAATAAGACCGAACGCTCCATGATTGAGAGCCACGCCGCGTCATGAGAGTGAGTGTTCTCGGCAGTGGCAGTTCCGGTGGCGTGCCCGTGGCGGGCGCCGGTTGGGGCAAGTGCAATCCGGACAATCCCAAGAATTTCCGCCTCAGGCCGTCGATGCTGGTCGATGTCGATGACAAAAGGTTCCTCATCGATACCTCGCCGGATCTCCGCCAGCAGCTGTTGAACGCCGACGTGACGCACTTGGATGCGGTTCTT
>Ga0233433_10004590_pt1 | contig 10571 bp, 7 predicted proteins | sample SI_122_August201_5_FD_179868 | JGI IMG/M metagenome (GOLD analysis project Ga0233433, IMG submission 179868) | Seawater microbial communities from Saanich Inlet, British Columbia, Canada - SI_122_August2016_100_MG | ecosystem: Environmental > Aquatic > Marine > Inlet | place: Canada: British... | reverse complement strand
CCATAGAACAGAAAACAACCTCGCATAATCCCCGCTCTACAGTTGGGACTGTAACTGAAATTCATGATTATATGCGTTTATTATTTGCTCGTATTGGTGATCCACAGTGCCCAGATCACCAGACCACCTTGGTAGCTCAAAGCGTTTCGCAAATGGTAGATCATGTATTGCAGCTTCCACAAGATACGAAGCTAATGATTCTTTCTCCCCTTGTAGTAGGGCGCAAAGGGGAACAAACAGATTTGTTTGATGAGTTAAGTGCACAAGGCTTCGTACGTCTAAGGATTGACGGAAAGATTTATGAAATTGACGATTTGCCAAAATTACAGAAAACTAAGAAGCACACTGTAGAAATAGTAGTGGATAGGCTAAAAGTTTCATTAGATTGCAAGCAACGTCTTGCAGAGTCATTTGAGACGGCGCTACGCCATGCTGATGGCAGGGCATTAGCTGTAGAGATGGATTCTGGTCAGGAGCATCTCTTTTCTGCCAAATTTAGTTGCCCCATGTGTAGTTATTCTCTGCCAGAACTAGAGCCAAGATTATTCTCCTTTAATAATCCGATGGGAGCATGTAAAGAATGTGATGGCCTTGGGCAAATGACTTTTATTGACCCTAAGCGTGTTGTTGCCTTCCCTCATTTATCGTTAGCATCTGGTGCAATTAAGGGTTGGGACCGGCGCAATCAATTCTATTTTCAGATATTAGAGGGACTCTCGAAGCACTATAGCTTTGATCTCGAAACGCCGTTTGAGGAACTTTCTCCTAATATTCAAAATATTATCCTGAAAGGATCAGGAAAAGAGAAGATCTTATTTTTTTATTTAAATGGAAACGGTTCTAAGACTAAGAAAGAGCATTCTTTTGAAGGTGTTGTCCCTAGTCTGGAGCGTCGATATAAAGAGACAGATTCATTAGTGGTTCGTGAAGAGCTGGCAAAATATCTAAATTCCCAGACCTGTCCCGAATGTGAAGGCACTCGTCTTTGCCGTGAAGCTCGTAATGTTAAGGTTGGAGGGAAAGCCATTTATGAAATTAGTAGATTACCACTCAAACAAGCGAGGGATTATTTTGATCAAGTGGAGCTTACCGGCCACAAACGTTCCATTGCAGAACGAATTATCAATGAAATTTCTAGTCGCTTACAATTTCTAAATAATGTCGGACTTGATTACCTTTCATTAGATCGATCTGCTGATACGCTATCAGGCGGTGAGTCACAGCGTATTCGATTGGCAAGCCAGATTGGGTCAGGGCTGACTGGTGTAATGTATGTATTAGATGAACCTTCCATTGGGCTGCATCAGCGAGACAATGAGCGTCTCTTAGACACTCTCAAAAATTTACGTGATCTTGGTAATAGTGTGATTGTTGTAGAGCATGATCGAGATGCCATACTTTCTGCTGATTATGTTGTAGACATGGGTCCTGGTGCAGGTGAGCACGGCGGATTTATCGTTGCCCAGGGAGACCCAGAGGCCATTCGCAAAAATAAAGATTCCCTTACTGGGAAATATATTTCAGGTGAGCTGGATATTGAGTCACCTGAAAAGAGAGTTAAGCCTAAGGATGACCGTTGGCTGTTAATCACAGGAGCTTCAGGTAATAATCTAAAGAATGTAAATTTAAATCTGCCTATAGGACTGTTTGTTTGTGTTACAGGAGTATCTGGCTCCGGTAAATCTACACTTATCAATAATACTCTTTATCATGCTATGGCACGACACCTATATGGTAGTAATGTAGAGCCTGCACCTTATGAGTCTATTGAAGGAACAGCTTTCTTTGATAAAGTTATTAACATGGATCAGAGCCCGATTGGGCGAACCCCACGATCTAATCCAGCAACTTATACTGGTTTATTTACTCCTATCAGAGAATTATTTGCAGGCGTTCCTCAGGCCCGTGAGCGTGGTTATAGTCCTGGCCGATTCTCTTTTAATGTCAAAGGTGGTCGCTGTGAGGCCTGTCAGGGAGATGGCCTGATTAAAGTAGAAATGCATTTCTTGCCAGACATATATGTATCGTGTGATGTTTGTCATGGTAAGCGTTATAACCGAGAGACACTTGAAATTAAGTATAAGAACAAGAATATTATTGAGATTTTACAAATGACAGTTGAGCAGGCGTATGAGTTTTTTGCTCAGGTGCCAGTTTTAGCTCGTAAATTGAGAACTTTATTAGACGTGGGGCTAGGTTACATTACACTAGGACAGTCTGCGACAACACTCTCAGGAGGCGAGGCTCAGCGCGTGAAATTATCGCTGGAGCTTTCGAAGCGTGATACAGGACGTACCTTGTACATACTTGATGAGCCTACTACCGGATTACATTTCCAAGATATAGATATGTTGTTAAAAGTGCTACATAGATTACGAGACCATGGAAATACAGTAGTAGTAATTGAGCATAATCTTGATGTAATTAAAACTTCAGATTGGATTATTGACCTTGGTCCTGAAGGAGGTAATACTGGTGGTCAGATTCTTGTTGAAGGTCCCCCAGAGGAGGTTACAGAACATAAGGCTAGTTTTACAGGAAATTATCTCAGAACAGTGCTTAATATGCCGGTTGAGTAAGAAAAAAATAAAGCACAGTAAGCTTCTGCTTGATGTGTTTAATATTTTTGTGCTGCTAATCCGTTAAACATAGGACCTAGAATTTATCCAAGCCATCCGAGGGTCGACAGTATAAATTCACAATACAAGAGCAGATACAGAAACATCTTTCATAAAAATATTTATTTTTTAAGTCATTACAGTACTAAAATAGTATTTCCAGATTATTAAAGGAAAGTGTAAATGGCGGCAACTATATTAGTTGTAGAGGATGAACCAGGAATTCAGGAATTGATTTCGTATGGTTTGCGACAAGCAGGCCATAAAACATTCTGTGCAGGGGATGCAGAGCAGGCAATGAAATTAGTGAATGATGTGCTGCCTGATTTAGTATTACTTGACTGGATGCTACCCGGAATGAGTGGAATTGAATTAGCAAAAATACTGCGGCGAGCCCCTAGAACTAAAAACATTCCCATCATTATGCTTACTGCACGCTCAGAGGAATGCGATAAAATATCGGGGTTGGAGATAGGCGCAGATGACTACATTACCAAGCCATTTTCTACCCGTGAGTTGGTTGCCCGAATTAAGGCAGTTTTACGACGACGTTCACCAGAATCAGCTGATGATATTGTTGAAATCAGTGAATTAAGGCTTGATCCGGTTACGCATCGTGTGACTGTAAATGATCATGAGGTGATATTAGGCCCTACAGAGTTTCGGTTGTTATATTTTTTAATGACTCATACAGAGCGAGTACACTCACGTTCACAATTACTTGATGGAGTGTGGGGAGATCATGTTTTTGTTGAGGATCGTACAGTTGATGTACATATAAGAAGATTACGTAAGATACTGGAGCCGGTTGGTAAAGACGGATTAGTACAAACTGTAAGAGGAGCAGGCTATCGTCTGTCTGTTGGTAGGGCATAGGGTATGGGATAATATAAAAATGATAATTCATTTTTATTCTTTGGAATAAATTACGTGCACCGTTTCTCAGGAAGTTTATTAATGGTTATTTTGGCTACTGTTATAGCAGGTAGCCTATGGTTGATTCTTGATATTGTCATCGCGCTATTATTCTATAGCACGGCATTATTGTTACTTGTTATTTATCATCTATATTATTTAATGTCCCTGGACAGATGGCTACAGATTCCTGACCCTACGTCGGCTACTTTGCCTGATGGTTCGGGCGCATGGGGTGACGTTTTTGCACGACTAGCTCGTCTTATGCGGAATCAGAGTCAAAGCCAGCAACAGTTAAGTCTAGCACTTGAACGTCTTCGGCGTGCTACCTCTGCAATGCCGGAAGGCGTGACAATTTTGGATGAATCAGATCGTATCGAATGGTGTAATCCAGTTGCTGAAAATCATTTTGGCATTGACTCTAAAAAAGATGCTGCTCAACAAATTACTTTCCTGGTACGGCAGCCGCAGTTTGCTGAATATTTGTTAACTCATGATTATAGTGAACCTCTGGTGGTCAAGCAAAAGAGGCGTCAGGAGCTGATTCTCTCTCTACAATTTGTGCCATATGGAAATAAGCAAAAATTACTAATAAGTCGCGATATTACAAGTCTTGAAGGAGTCGAAACGATGAGGAGAGATTTTGTTGCGAACGTTTCACATGAACTTCGTACGCCACTAACAGTGATAAGTGGTTTTTTTGAAACCGCGTCAGAAGAAAGCTGGATCTCTTCTGAGATGGGTAAGCGAGCCCTTACCCTGATGACTGATCAGGCTGGTCGTATGCAGCGCCTAATAGAAGATTTATTGACGCTGTCACGACTTGAGAATACACAGAATCAGATACGGGAAGAAAGTATTAACGTGACTGAGATATTGTATGAGTTGTATCATGAGGCGGAGTCTTTAAGTGTAGGACGCCATCATATTAACCTTACTCTTGATACTGATGTAAAGTTATGGGGGAGCGCAGATGAATTACGAAGTGCGTTTAGTAATCTTGTCAGTAACGCCATACGCTATACTTCTGACGGAGGGAAAGTTGACTTGAGGTGGAGCTGTCAAAATGGTAAAGGTGTTTTTGTTGTGCAGGATACTGGTATTGGTATTGATCAGGAACATATTCCGCGCTTGGCTGAACGTTTTTACCGAGTAGATCTTAGTCGTTCACGAGGAACTGGTGGCACCGGTTTAGGGCTGGCAATTGTTAAACATATACTTAGCCGCCACCAGGCTCATTTGGAAATTATTAGTGAACCAGGCAAGGGTAGTTCTTTCAGTGTTTGGTTCCCAGAAGAACGTTTAATAGTTCAGGAAGACGAATAGGTTTTATTTATAAGTAAAAAATAATGCTCAAAACCATCGAAAATTTTGTCGGCAATACACCTCTGGTAAGGCTCCAACGCTTGCCTGGTAAGACTAGTAATATTTTGTTGGCTAAACTGGAAGGGAACAACCCTGCTGGTTCTGTAAAAGATCGACCAGCCTTGTCAATGATTTTAAATGCGCAGAAGCGTGGAGAAATTAAACCAGGGGACACGCTGATTGAGGCGACTAGTGGAAATACTGGTATAGCTTTAGCGATGGTCTCTGCAATGCTCGGCTATCGAATGATATTAGTAATGCCAGAGCATCTTAGTGTGGAACGACGCCAGTCCATGAGCGCGTATGGTGCAGAGATTGTGCTGAACTCCAAAGAGGGTGGAATGGAGGAAGCTAGAGATATAGCAGAACATATGAGCAAATCAGGGCGTGGAATTATTCTTAATCAATTCTCTAATTCTGATAATCCATTAGCGCATTACGAAAGTACAGCACCAGAAATCTGGAATGATACTAGGGGTAAAATTACTCATTTTGTAAGTAGCATGGGAACGACAGGTACAATTATGGGTTGCTCCAAATATTTTAGGGAAATGAATCAGTCAATCCAGATTATTGGAGTGCAACCCATAGAAGGTGCCCAAATTCCTGGAATTAGGAAATGGCCAGAAGCGTATTTACCGAAGATTTATGATGCGAATCAGATAGATAAAATAATGCTTGTCTCTCAGGATGAGGCGGAGGAATCTACCCGACGTTTAGCTAGAGAAGAAGGGATATTTGCAGGGGTTTCCTCAGGTGGAGCTTTAGCTGCAGCTCTTCACCTTTCTTCTGATATAGAGAATTCTGTAATTGTTTTTATAGCATGTGATCGTGGCGACCGATATCTTTCAACTGGTATCTTCTCAGATAAATAAAATATAGATAATGTGATAGAAGGCATAATGTTATTGAACTCACATTGAGTTTTGTTTGTTTCATACTCCCCTATAACATCTTGAGATAGCAGTGATCATTACGGATTAAATATAGAGACTGTAAAAGTTTCAAGTAAAGCTATACCAGATAGACTATTTTAAGACTAAAATTTATTTAGAGAGGTTGCGCTTGGCTCCAACTCTTGTTTTTGATATCGAAACGGTGCCTGATATAGATGGGCTTCGTAAGCTTCATGAGCTTGACTCTGAACTTTTGCCTGCTGATATTGCTGAGATGGCATTCCAGTTCCGTCGGCAAGTAACCGGGAATGATTTTTTACAACTTCATCTGCATAAAATTGTTGCTATTTCATGTGCGTTGCGTGACAAAGATGATTTTTGTGTATGGTCGTTGGGTAGTACGGAAGATACAGAGGCAGAACTTATTAGACGATTTTTTGAAGGTATTGATAAATACACTCCTCAGTTGGTTTCGTGGAACGGAAACGGTTTTGATTTGCCGGTACTACACTACCGAAGCATGATTCATGGTATCAGAGCGCATCGCTATTGGGAAACAGGCGAGAATGACCAGGATTTTAAATGGAATAATTATCTCAGTCGCTATCATACTCGTCACCTAGATTTAATGGACTCGCTTGCCTTACATCAGCCACGTGCCAATGTTGCACTTAATGATCTAGCACAATTGATAGGATTTCCAGGGAAACTAGGGATGGATGGTTCTCAGGTATGGAAATCATTTCAAGACGGGAAGGGTGAGGAGATTAGGAATTATTGTGAAACTGATGTGGTAAATACTTATCTTATGTTTTTGCGTTTCCAGTCTCTACGGGGAATTTTAGATGATGAACAATATATTTATGAGAGCGAGCTAGTTCGTACTACCTTGAGAAAATCAACTGAACCGCATTGGGAAGAATTTCTGAATCAATGGAAGGTTCAATAAAATATCACGGGATATTATTGCGCACTTTATTTGATCAGGGTTAATCCATCACCCTGATCAAATAAAGACGCTTTTATTTCTAGTCTCTTTGTCCTGCAAATGCCATCAATAGATGTAACAAATGTATAAAGAGGTTAAAAACATTAAGGTACATGCCCAGTGCTGCCATCACGTAGTTTGTTTCACCACCATTTACAATTCGGCTTACGTCATAAAGAATAAACCCTGAAAATAGTAATACTGCAACTGCTGAGATGCCTAGAGACGCTGCTGGTATATCAAGAAATATGTTTGCAACCATTGCAATTATCAATAAGATCATTCCCGCAAACAGGAAATTTCCCATGAAACCAAAGTCTTTGCGTGTCACTGTTGCATATCCTGCCAAAGAAAAAAGAATGGTAGCGGTGCCTCCGGCAGCAAGACCTATTAATTGTGGGCCATTACTGAACTGAAGTGCAGAATTAAGTAGTGGTCCAAGGAACCAACCAAGACAAAAAGTAAATCCGAATAGTAAGATAATTCCCCATATACTGTTTCGGGTGGCTTTTATTGCAAATATGAACCCGAACATCACTGCCAACATCACTACCATACCCATAACTGGAGACTGAGCCATGAAAGAGAAATTCGTGCTCATTCCAATCATCGCACCAATTATCGTTGGAATCATGGTCAGTCCAAGCATCCAGAAGGTATTACGAAGAACTTTATTGCGGACAATAGAAAGTTTTCCTGATTGTGCCTGGTTCGGATATTGTAATTCGGGTTGCATATGTTCTCCTTGTTTTCTTAGTTACACTAGATCTTTAATAGGTAAGACTACTAATATTCATGAAAAGTTGCAATATTTTTTGAGAATTGAAAACAACGTTTCAAAAAAATTTTTTACAAAATTGGCAGTTATTCCACTGCTTCTAGATTAGTCTGTGCATCAACATGTCCCTGAGCTGCTGATTTTGCGTACCATTTTTTAGCTTCGGAATTATCTTGTTCTACACCTTCACCCATATGATACATAGCGCCAAGGTTATTTTGAGCATCAGCATTTCCTTGGAGAGCTGCTTCTAGAAAAAATTCAACTGCCTTAACAGAGTCTTTAGTTAAGCCGCCTTGCCCCATAAGATACATCAGACCTAAATTATATTGAGCATCAGCATTTCCCTGGAGAGCCGCTCTATGGAACCAAGCTGCAGCTTTAGCAGGATCGGTGCTTAATATTTTGCCCGATGTATCTTTAGATATAGCTTGGCCTGTAAAATACATTATACCTAGAGTAGTTTGTGCCGCTGCATTTCCATTTTTAGCTTTTTCTCTCAATTTTTCAAATTTCTCTTCTGGCGTTGGGTCGTCTGGAGAGGCCATTGGTAATATTTCTTCGGTGAGTTTGGTTTTTTCTTCCGGCGATAGCCCCTCTGTTAATAATGATGGTAGTTCTCCTTCAAGCGTTATCTCACTACCTAAGGGAACCACTCCTCTCATCTGCTCTTTGCTATCAGCAGCCTCGTTATTACAACCAACAATGGTTAATAAAAAAACAGTAGTTAATGAAATGGTAAAAATACTCATTAATTATTTTCCTTTTTGGAGTTTATTAAGCACAGAGTTACAGCGGGATTGTTTGTACGTTCTCGGTATAGTATGTAGATTTAGCGACCACATTCTGGAGTGGCGCTCTATACGCTTATATATTTGTTAGCATCAGAATAGATTATAAGCTGTAGTACATATCAAATTCAATTGGATGAGTTGCCATACGGGAGCGCATGACTTCTTCCATCTTTAAATCGATATAAGCGTTTAGCATGTCATTGGAAAACACATCTCCACGGATAAGAAAATCACGATCATTGTCGAGGTTATCAAGAGCCTCTTCCAGAGAAATACAGGAATTTGGAACTTTGGCTGCTTCTTCAGGCGGTAGGTCATAGAGATTCTTGTCCATAGGATCACCCGGATGGATTTTATTCTGTATACCATCTAATCCAGCCATCATTAAAGCAGTGAAAGCAAGATAAGGATTGGCAGTAGGATCGGGAAAGCGCGCTTCGATACGACGTGCCTTTGAATCATTAGTATGGGGTATACGTACTGCAGCAGATCGGTTGCTTACTGAATAGGCAAGATTACTGGGAGCTTCAAAACCAGGGATCAATCTTCGATAGGAATTTATGCTGGGATTAGTAATAGCGTTTAGAGCTTTTGCGTGTTTAATTATGCCGCCAATATAAAATAACGCCTTCTCAGACAAGCCGGCATAACTGTTTCCAGCAAATAAATTTTTATCATTTTTCCACAGCGACTGATGTACATGCATACCCGAACCGTTATCACCTACAATAGGCTTTGGCATAAAAGTTGCTGTTTTTCCATAGGAATGAGCAACGTTATGGACAACATATTTAAGTACCTGGGTCCAGTCAGAACGCTTTACTAAGCTACTAAATTTTGTGCCTATTTCACATTGGCCTGCAGTAGCAACTTCATGGTGGTGAACTTCTACTTCCACCCCCATTTCTTCTAGTACAAGACACATCGCTGAGCGGATATCTTGCAAAGAGTCAACTGGGGGGACTGGAAAGTATCCATTTTTAACCATAGGGCGGTGACCAATATTGCCATTCTCATATTTTTCCTTGGAGCTCCAGGCTGCTTCACCAGACTCAATCTGTACTGAGCAACCTGACAGATCTGTATTCCAGGACACAGAATCAAAGACAAAGAATTCAGGCTCTGGACCAAAATAGGCAATATCAGCAATGCCAGTAGACTTGAGGTAAGCCTCGCCTCGACGTGCTAGAGACCGTGGGTCACGGCTATAACCTTGACCATTTGAGGGCTCCACTACATCACAGGTAAGCAGTAGAGTAGGTTCGTCCATGAACGGGTCAAGGTTAGCTGTTTCATGGTCAGGTACTAACAGCATATCGGAAGACTGGATACCTTTCCATCCAGCAATTGATGAGCCATCAAACGAGTGGCCGTCCTCAAATTTATCGATACCGAAAGCATGTGCTGGAATAGTTACATGATGCTCTTTGCCCCGAGTGTCAGTAAATCGTAAGTCAACAAATTTTATTTCGTTGTCTTTTATCATTTTTAAAACGTCAGCTGCTGCCATTTTTATCTCCAAACTAGATGTTACAACTTAACATAGCATAAGAAATGAGCAAGATGCCAAATATAGATTATATCAGCACGAGCAAGATTATCGTTTGAAACAAGTTAAATAGCATGGTGCAAGGTGTTATTCCCATAGTTTAGAATAAAATGGTGAGATATCGTATAAGGTATCCTTAGCTATTGCAGAATAATATTTCTATCAGTATTCTTAATATATATTGTAATAAATATGGAATAGTATTACATTTTTTAATCCTTAAATTATTGGAATATATATGGGATCAACTATAGAAATTCTAAACAGAGCTAAACTGCGAGCCAAAGAAATGGATTTGCCATATGAAGGAGCGTTTCTTCCTAAGGAAGCGCTTACATTCTTGCAGGAAAATTCTGGCGCGAGATTAGTAGACGTGCGGACAAAAGCAGAATGGTCTTGGGTAGGGAGAATTCCAGGTGCAGTTGAAATAGAATGGCTGGTTTTTCCGAGTATGCAGACCAACCCTGATTTCCTTAAGCATCTTTCGCTTAAGGTACTGAAGGAATCACCGGTGATGTTTATATGTCGAAGCGGTGTTCGTTCGAATCAAGCTGCCATAGCTGCCATGGAATCAGGCTATTTAAATTGCTTTAATGTTCTTGAGGGGTTTGAAGGAGATAAAGACTCAAATGGTCATCGTGGTGTCCAAGGGGGATGGAAGGCGGCAG
>Ga0233433_10004587_pt1 | contig 10579 bp, 6 predicted proteins | sample SI_122_August201_5_FD_179868 | JGI IMG/M metagenome (GOLD analysis project Ga0233433, IMG submission 179868) | Seawater microbial communities from Saanich Inlet, British Columbia, Canada - SI_122_August2016_100_MG | ecosystem: Environmental > Aquatic > Marine > Inlet | place: Canada: British... | reverse complement strand
GCTATCACCGGTGCCGACGGACCCGAGGAAGATGATTTCCTCCGCGCCATATTTTTTTGCCGCAGCGGTCATGTTCATCTGAGTGGTGTCCCAGAATCCGACCTGAGACCCGGCGCCACCAATGGTGTTGATCACCACCCGTGGCTTGGCGGCAGCGATGGCCCCGTCAACGTCGGCGCTGTTCATGGCGTCGCCGACCGCATAGGCCACGTTACGACCCTCAAGGCGCGAGCGATCCGAAGTGGGGCGGACAAACACAGTAACGGCTTCGCCCCGGTTCAATAATTCGTCGACGACAAACGCGCCGGTACGGCCAGAGCCGCCAAACACAAGCACCCCGCCGGGGTCGGCTGCGGACTCTGCCGCCCAACTGGTTTGACCAGACAAGGCCGTGATGGCCATCAATACGAAGGCAGACAGAAAACGCATCATCGGCGCAGACTCCTTATGGGGCGGTCTCGATATTGGGGAATGGTACGCGGGTCTGTCGCCTAGTGCCAATTTTTATGCGGACCGCGCCAACCGAAATCACAGACGGGGGTATCGAGCAGCACACCACTCGCCAGTTGTCGAAAAGGCCTAGGACCTCATTCTAACAATACACGCTTCGCTAAGTGCGGAGTCTTGGAGTCTTAGGCGCCGATGTCTACGCCGAAAACTGAGAACGCTTTGTTGCGCAAGGAGATCGGCAGCCGTACCTGCAACGGTAGGCCCAGACTATCGACGCCGCCATCGCGGGGCGCGGACACCAAAATCGTACCGAAGTTCGGATTGTCGCCAACGAAGTCGGGCAGGCCGCTGTAAATTTTACTCTGCCGGAAATGGCTGATGTCGATGATCGTTCCCTTAACCACGTTTTGATCATCGGCGAATAGGACTTCTGCTTCGCCGCCGATCTCAAGGGACGCCAAGGACGTATGCGGCACCTTCGCTTCAACCGTGACTTGGCCGTCCGATTGTTTTTGCAGCACGATCACGTCTGAGCCTTGTTCAAGAAACTCGCCATCCGAGGCTCGTAAGTCTTGCACCACGCAGTCGCAGGGGCTGAGTTGGGTCATCGCCTCTTGCTCACCCAACAGCGCGTTGAGTGACGCTGTGTAGAGCGCGACATTCTTTTCCGAAATCGCAACCAAGCCGGCGATCTTCTCGGGCTCTTCGCCTTCCACCCGCGACCCGGTGTAGTAGTATCCTTGGTCGACAAAGTTGGTGTTAATCCTCGCGGTCTCAAAGCCCGATTTGGCTTGAGCCAGTGCCGTACGCGCATTTGATAGGCTGTTGCGAGCATTGTCCAAGCCCTGCACGGAGGCGAAACCCTCTTTGCGCAGTTTTTCAATGCGGTCGAATTGCCGTTGCGCCACATCCGCTGAGATCTTCGCCTCTTCGAAGCTTGCTTCCGCATTCTCAAGCTCTGTGTTCGAGAGGTCTTTGTAGTTCTCGAAAAATAGCCCCAGGCTTGCGGCCTGCGCGTTAAAGACGCCGAGCTGGGTTTGTTCACGGGCCAGCGTCGAGCGCATCACTGCAATCTCACCCTCTAGAGCCGGTTGCCGAATGCGATACAGTAAGTCTCCCTTGGGCACGCGGTCGCCCAGGTTCAGGCGATTCATTTCGACCCAGCCGTCTCCGGCCGTGCGCATCTGAACAACCTGCGCCGTCACTGCAGCAAACTCGCTGCTCACGGTGAAGAAGCGGGCATAGGCGGATAAGTAAATCAGAGTCAGCAGCGCCGAGCCGACCGCACCGAACGCCAAGTAGCGCGAACCTTTGCGCGCACGCAGCATCATTTTTTCTTTGAAGCTCAAAGGCACCGTTTGGTTAACGACCTTGGGTGCCGGTATGTTGCGGTTAGCGGCGGCGGTGAGAATCCCGTCGATGGTGCCGATCCGCCCGGACAAATGGGCGTTGATCAGATAGCGGATGAGTTCGTTCTGGTCCGCTGTGATTTCTTCAAAGCGGCAGCCGACTTCGCTGCCATCATTGCTGACAAACACAACTTCGCAAGGAATAACGATGGTAAAGGCATAGCCGTGAAACAGGAACGACAGCGCCGCTTTGACCTGGCCGCCTTTGGTGTAGTTTTTCTCCACCCCTTCCAGACCAAACCCACCGAGGGACCAATCGGCGACGTCATACTTCACGCCGTCAAGTACCACCGCCGACGGCATCTGCACCCGCACATGCTGGCGCTTAGTTTGCACTTCGCGCACCACATTTGATTTGGCACCCAAGACCTCGGGCGACGTGTGCTCCATGGTCAGAGTCTCCGGCTTCATTGTGTCTGACATGTCGATCTTCCAATTGTATTGCCGTCGCCATCGGGCGGAGCCCAAGCAGCATCGGTGGGAGTGCGATAAACGTTGGGCCAATTGTGACCCTCGCGAACGGAGACGCAGGACTCGACAACCCGGTTGTCGTGCGCAAAGCCGCCGTGAAAATTAATGTCCGTGTCCGACGAGAGGTTCGAGAACAGATTGTCGTGGCTCGACCACTGCACCGCGATGTGGCGCAGGCCCGTGACCTCGACCTCTTCGAAGGTGCCGTAGTAACTGCGCGCGACCCGTAAGTAGCCGCTGCCACCCGCGCCTTTGTTCCAGGCGTCTTTCAATGTTACGCGCTCAACAGTCGTACCGTAGACCGCATCGAGATGCAGCGGATGACGCCCGGCGTTGACCACATTAATGTCATGCACATGGGCGAAGGCGGTGTGGTTGAGGGCAATGCCGTCGACCGCCAAGGCAGGCGCGGTGTTCTCATAGGTCTGCGGGTTGGGGCTCGCCGCGTCGGGGCCATAAACCGCCGGGTCATGCTCCGCTGGGCCATAAACCAAAGTGAAGTCGGACACCTCTACATCGCGCACCAGATCCACCGCGCACATCCGCGCGCCGACGGGAAACGCCGTGCCGATGGCACGCGCCGTGTACACACGGTTGTCTTCGCGGTCTCGGATCGCGCTGATCGTGCGCCGCAACGGCGGGGTCTGTTGGCGCCAGGTTTCGGCGCCCAAGCTGTCGAGGAAGGCGTCATCGTTGGCCACATCGAGGCTGACGAAGTCGCCTTTGCCAAAGGGAACATCACCTTCAAGCACCACGGAAATATCATGGCGCGATACCGCCGCGCCCACAGTCGCGCAGCGTTTCCAGTCGGGCGATGTGTTCGGTGCGATGCGAATCACCGCAGCAGTATCTGACGATGCGTCCGCCGCAAAGTCGGCCCGTAAAATAGTGGCCTGACGGTCGAGCCCTTTGAGCGCGATGCCGTTGGTGGCCAGGATCAACGGCGCATCCAGCAGGAAGGTGCCCCGGCCCAGGTATAAGGTCTCGCCGGGCGTCAGCGCATCAATCGCGGTTTGCAGCCGGGCGCTGTTGGGCCCCGGCGCCGGGTAAATCACCGTCCGCTCGAACCCGCTTTTTAGCGGCTCGCCGGCGAACAGCGCTTTGAACTCGGCATCCCCGGGCAGGGCAAACACGTTGACCGACAGCCCCGCCACATAGAGCAGCGTAATCATCGCCGTGTACTGCAGGTAGTTGTCCCACAGGTCGTGCCAAAATCCGAGCAAGGGCCGCTGTCCGCCGGTGGAAATTTTCTGCCGCGTCCACGACTGTTTGTTAAGCCGAAAGCTGACGTAGACCTTCACCAACGAGCCCACAACTTGGGTAAAGTACAATAGCGGTGGAAAGTAGGGGCTGAACCCGCGCCCACGGTAAAAGCCGGTAATCGTCGCCTGGATGAAACGGGTAAACAAAACCCAGGCAAAATAGCTGAATAAAAATTTCGGGCTGATCGCAATCGCGCCCAACAGGGCAAAGGCCGGGCCGGTCAAACTGGTCCAAATCGACAACCGCTGGTCGACCAGGCACCACCAGAAAAACAGGCCCATGGATTTTGGCCCCCGGGCAATGGCGCGGCCGTTGTTGCGCAGCATGTTGCCAAACCAGCGTTGCATTAATGCGGTTGTGCTGGTGAAGAACCCGCCGCTCGGCATGTCTTCAATCGAGCGCACTTGCACATCGGGCAGGTAGCGCATATCCCAGCCGTTTTTTAGCATCCAAAACCAGGTGGATTTATCGTCGCCGGTGAGAAACTTAAACTCGCCGTAGCGCCAATGGTCTAGCCGGTCGTTCTCGACAATCTCGATAAAGTCCGGCTTGACCGTCAGGCTGGCACGAATGAACGACAGCCGCCCGGTTAGCACCAATAGCCGCTTCGACACACTGAGCGACGACATCAGCAAGTGCCGTTGGGCAAAACGCAGGTCAAACCATTCCTTCGCCATGTTGCTGCCCTCGGGCATGTGGCCCCGGCTGTCGACCGTGAGCGCGCCCAGGTTTGGCTCAAGCAAAAAGAACGACAGGGTTTTTTCCAAGGTGCCGGGAAGCAAAATGGAATCCCCGTCCATCAACGCCACCACCGCATCCTGGTGCGGCATGTCGCGGCTGATCCCGCGCAGCAAATCGGCCAGGGCGGTGCGCTTGCCCGTGCCGTCCTGTTGAAACAAATGCAGATGAATATGCGACGGCGGGTTCAGGCTATAAAAAATCTCTTCCACCAACGCTTCGTCGGCTTCGTCGGTCACCGCCGCGAATATGGTGGTCGGCGTGCCATAGCGCGCCACTTCATCGACCAGCGCCCGATACGCCCGGGCGGTGACATCCGGCGCCATGCGGTACGACGTCACCATGACGTAGAAGTGGGGAATCTTTTTCACCGCGCCAATGGCGTCGGCCTTCTCGCGCAGGTCGGGGAACAGCACGCCCCGGTAATACAGCGCGCGCATCAGGTGGGTCATCGACCAGCTGTAGCGCCACACCCCAATGATCCCGATGACGAATATGAACTTGGTGCTCGTCGGGTTCATCGCCTCGTCGGAAATCAACATCACCGCCAGCACGAACACGAACAGGTACAACATCGATCCCAGAACCCGCGTGCTCAGCGGCGCAATCGACGGCTCCGGATATTGATAAGACTGGGGGATCGGCGCTGGCATGGGCGGGGGCTAAAACCTCAGGGTTTGTGCGGGAGGCGGGGGTGCCTCACACCCTTGGAAGTACCAAGGATGTATTGATAAAGAGTATACAAAATAAAGCCATTGGTTGTAAGCGCGCCAGCTTTTCTGCGCTTTACAAAAGGTCACAGGCTTTGAGACCCACACGCGCGGGTGGTGCCGGGGCCGGTGGCCCGCTAACCTTTTGATTTAGTTGGGGAAATTGTGGAGGGGTTGTGGCGCTGCCGCGCAGGCGTCGTGCCTGGGGGCGACGCAGCCAGTGTTAAGCCACTGAAATGAAATGAAAAGTTATGTAGGGAGGGGCTCTCTACCGCCCGTACGCACACCCGTTCCCCACATTCAACCGGTGCAACGCCTCATGGCATCGCAAAAACCACACGCCGGTGTGGGGCGTTAGATCGCCCCATTCACCCATACTCGTTTGTAAATCTTCTACGCCGTTGAAGTGGCGCTAGGAATTTCCGAAAAACCCTTCGTGCATGGGCTCGTTCCGCGCGATTTCACGAAAACGTTTTATGCGTTGGGGAGTTTAGAGCGGTGTCAGTCATCCCCGACCAGATAGCGACCTTTTTCGTCGCCGCCGTCTTCATCGTCGTCGGCGCGGGGCTCTGGTTTCCAGTGGATCATCTTCAGGATCAGCAGCAGGGGCGGGAACAGAAAGCCCGCCAAAGTCCACAGGGTTGTGTGGGCGTCGCGTCGTCGGGCCATCCAGTTGCCGACGAAGGCAAACAGCAGGCCGCTGGCGAAGGAGATATAGAGCATCGGGTCCATGTGTCGTTAACGCTCTGCTCTGGCGCGGGGTTGCTTAAGTGATCCCATCTTCGTCGTTGTGCTCCCGGTCGCCTTCCATCCCTTTTAGGATTGTGGTCACCAGGGCGTAGTCCTTGGGGTTGTCGACATCAATCGGGCCTTCTGCCCAGGGCATCAGCACCGCTTGGGTTTTGGCTTTGATCGCCTTGGAGATGCGGTGGGTCACGCCCTCCAGGGTCAGTAATTTCATCTTGTACAAAATGAGCGAGAGGATGCCGAAGCCCTTGGCGATGCGCAGCGGTTTCTTGCCAAACTGTCCGCCAGTGGCAAAGGGTTTGGCGCCGTTGACGCCCTTGTCGCTGGTCACCGCATAAAGGTTGCAGCTTGAATAGGCGTCGTCTTTCAATCGGTGGAACGCGCGCGCGCCTTCCGGATATTTATCGAGGATCAACTGCGCCCGGGCCATCGCAATGTACGCGTCGGCATCGCCCTTGCTCACCTCGGTACAGAAGTGGGAGAGCATCTCCGGCGTGTGCAGGGCGTTGTCCCCAGCGGTGATCATCAGCGGGTAAGGGTCGGGGATATCCTGCACGGCCGAGAACAAGCTTTCGGCCAGGTTGCCCTTGGAGGTGATTGGCACGACCATGCCGGAGTCCATCCAGGCAGCGATTTTCGGCACCTCGCGCAGCACCGCGGCATCTTCCACCGAGACGAACACGCGGGTCACTTCCGGGGTGTCGACCACCACTTGCAGCACGCGCTCGATCATCGCCGTGCCGTTGAGGCTGACTAGGCATTTGTGGCTTTTGTTTTGGATTTGGGCGACGGCATCGCCCGGGCCTTTGCGGCTGGCGGCGAGCACTAGGGCGGTGAAGCCTGATGTAGACGCGCCGGACTCGGGCGCAGAATTTGTATTTTCTGTCATAAGGAAAATATATCACGAATAGCGTAGGGTTGCGGAAACAGCGGTCTTACGCGATTAAGGCTCTGGATTCAAAAGAGGAATTGATCATTCGTGACGGGCCGAGACAGATAATATGAAGGCAGGCTGGTTTTCCGACCTCATCTTCCGCCGGGTGTTTAAAAACGCCGGGTTCTTGCTCAGTGGCAAAGTCGCCACCGGTGTGTTCGGCCTAGCTTACCTGGGCCTCGCCGCCCGGGGCCTGGGGATCGAGCAGTTCGGCATTTTGGTGCTGGTGCAAACCTACGTGCAGGTCATCACTGGGCTGACCACCTTTCACTCCTGGCAGGCCGTTATTCGCTATGGCGCGATCAGTGTTGAGACCGACGACACCGCCGGATTCCAACAGCTGATTTCCTTCACCACTGTGCTTGATGTCAGTGGCGTGGTGCTCGGCGCGGTGCTCGCCTGGTTCGCCGTGCCCTTCGTCGGCCCCGTACTGGGATGGAGCGAAGACGTGATCGCTTACGCCCAGCCCTATAGTTTGCTCATTCTGTTTACTATCATCGCGACGCCGACCGGACTGCTGCGCTTGTACGATCGCTTCGACATTCTCGCTTGGCAGGTGATGGTCACCCCTGGCATGCGCCTAATCGGCGTTATCGCTGCTGTTGTGACCGACGCGCCACTGTGGGGCTATCTGCTGGCGTGGTTCGTCGCTGGTGTTGTCGGCGGGCTGACGCTGCTCGGTCTTGGCTGGCGCGAAGGAGTGAAGCAGGGACGGCTGAACGGGATGCGATGGTCTTTGCGCGGGGTGACCACTACCCATGACAAGATCTGGAGCTTCTGCCTCGCCTCTAATTTTCATTCCTCATTGCAGCTGGTCACCGGTCATATGAGCACGTTGTTGGTCGGCGCCGTTGCCACGCCTGCCGCTGCCGGGTTGTTTAAAGTCGCCCGGGAAGTCGCGACCGCCCTGACCAAGCCCGCCGAGTTGCTGACCCAGTCGATCTACCCTGAGTTCGCGCGTCTCGGTTCAACCGGTGAGTGGTCGGCTTTTGGTGGCTTAATCCGGCGCGCCGCCATGCTTGCAGGCAGTGCCGGGCTGACTGTGCTCATCATCATGGCGCTGTTCGGCAAGCCCTTCCTCGGGCTGGTGTTTGGGGCTGATTTTTCGGCCGCCTATGGCGCTCTGGTTCTGCTGGTCGCCGCGGCGGTGATCACCATCTCTGGGTTCAGTTTTGATCCCGCCCTCTATGCCATGGGTCGCCCGAGCGTGCCGCTCAGGGTCAATGCGGTGGTCGTGCTCTGTGTCTATGTGCCCTTGCTGGTGCTGCTGACCCAACGCTTCGGCCCCATCGGCGCTGGCATGGCGATGCTCGCTTCGGCGAGCTTGATCGTCACCACCATGGGTTACTGGGCGCGCCGGGAACTGCGCAAACGGGTTTAGTTCTTCGACTAATTCTTCTGCGCCGCGAACGCCCGTTTGCCCTCTTGAGCGATGGCATACATCCGTTCCGCATCACCGCCGATGCTGTCGATCAATTTGCGATGCACCGGTTCTGCCGCCGCGACCCACGCCTGGCGTTCATCGTCTGTCAGTTCGTGAATCGTAATGCCGGCGGCGCGCAGTGACTCTTCCGATTCCACCGCTTCAGCGCGGACCAAGCGACGATTGTCGGCCATGGTGCCTTGTGCCGCGAGCACAGCCTCCACCACGTCCGGTGGCGTCGCATCGGCCCAGGCTTTGTTGGCCAGTAGTGCGCCAGGGGCGAAGGCGTGGCGGGTCAACGTAAAGTGGGGCGCTTCTTCATAGAGCCCCGCGACCCGATACATCACCGAGGTTGTCACCCCGCCGTCGACTAGGCCGGTATCCAACGCCGCGACGATGTCGCCGAAGTCGAGGACCACCACGTCGGCATCGACCTCAGACAGAAACAGCCGGGTGGCTTCCGTCGCTGATGAGCGCAGGCGATAGCTCGCCAGGTCCGCCGGTGCTCGCAAGGGCTTGCGCGCATACAGCTGATGCCAGCCGCCGTCTTCCCACTTCGCCAGGATCAGGCCACGGGCGGCCAGCAGCTCGGCATAGGGCGCGAATAAATACCGATCCATAACGAAGTCGGCTTCGTCCTCGGATTCAAACAAGAACGGCGCGACCAGCAGCGATAGTTCCGGTACCAGCGCGGCGAGGGCCCCGATCGAGATGATACCCATCTGGGCCCGGCCCCGGCGGATGCTCGACAGCATGTTGTCTTCGGTGCCGACCTGACCGCCGGTCAGCATGTTGAGGGCAACGCGGTCGCCAAGAGTGTCCTCGACGTTCTTTTCAAACTGCACCCAGCGCCGTCCGTGGGCGGAGTCCGGCGCCGAGAACGAAACGATCGTTACAGGGATGGGGTCTTCCGCTTGAGCGGACGTTACGCTCAGGCCAGCAACCAGAAGAATCGCGATAACGGATTTGAACACTGTGGTGTCCCCTTTGAAATGACGCGGCTCACTCTATAGGACGCTCGGCCCGCCGTTCGAAAAAAAAGCGGCGAACTCGTGGGGGGAGTTCGCCGCTAAGGGCCGGGGTTCGTGGGGTGGGGAGGGAGGAGAGAGAAGCCCCGGCGTCGTCTTGTGACCCTACTGATTCCCGGTATTGATTAACGAAAACTGAATCGTTCTGGTTGTATTTTGATTCCGTACGGACTCCCTCAAAAAGCGAGCAAAACAGGGCTCTGAGTCTCTGTCTGATTCCATTTCCGTGGCGCCAGAGTCGACGGATTTGGCGACTCGAGTCCTAATTTTTGGCAGTTTTTTAGTGGTTTGACGCGGTCGGAGTCGGTTCCCATACTGCAGCTCATGACAGATGCCCCAACCCTCGACCAGCTCCTTACAAAAGCCCGCGAATTGGTTCCCGTTCTTAAGGACCGCGCCGTCGAAACCGAGACTCTTCGTCGCATTCCAGACGTAACCATGGCCGACTTTAGATATGCTGGATTCTGCCGTCTTTACACGCCCAAGCGATTCGGCGGCCTCGAACTTGAGTGGGGTGCCCATTGCGCCGTCGCAGAAGAAGTCGCGCGTGGCTGCGGATCATCGGCGTGGATGGTTGCTGTGGTTCTCTCCCACTCCTGGATGGTCGCGCGGTTTGGTGAGGCTGCACAGCATGCTGTCCTCCACGGTAATCCCGACGCGGTGATCGCGTCTGCCTTCGCCGGTAAAAGCGAAATGACACGCGTCGACGGCGGCTATCAGCTTTCAGGAACCTGGGCGTTTGCTAGCGGTATCCATCACGCTTCGTGGACGATTGTCGGGGCTCCCGTTGTCACCGATGAAAAACTCCCGCCCGGCGTTCGTCCGCCCTACCGCATGGCGCTTCTCAAAGCCGATCAATACGACATCCTTGATGACTGGCACGCTGCCGGATTGAAGGGCACGGGTAGCAGCAGCCTAAAAGTGTTGGATCAGTTTGTGCCGGACGACCTCACCATTCTCAGCGACGACATGACTGGCGCTGCGCCAGCCGGTGCGGCACTTCATGAGTCCTATATCTACGGTGTCGAATTCGTCCCTTATCTGGAATCTAGTTTCGTCGGGCCTTTGATCGGCGCCGCTAAGGGGGCACTTGCTGATTATCTCGACATAACGAAGGAGCGGCAGGGCCGTGAATTCGGTGAAAAGGTTGCCGAACAGGAGGGGGTTCAGGTGCGGGTCGCTGAGTCTGTGATGGATATCAAAGTCGCTGACCGTCTGATCAAACATGTTCTGCAGGGATTGCACGAAGATGGTGTGGCGGGTCGCGCCGTTGCCGGGGAGCGGTGGGTGATGCAGCGCATGACCCTGACTTATGCGGCCCGGCTGTGTGTCGGCGCTGTCGACCGGCTGGTCTCTATGATGGGTGCGACGGGCCAGATCGGTAACAACCCCGTCCAGCGCCATTA
>Ga0233433_10004581_pt1 | contig 10588 bp, 14 predicted proteins | sample SI_122_August201_5_FD_179868 | JGI IMG/M metagenome (GOLD analysis project Ga0233433, IMG submission 179868) | Seawater microbial communities from Saanich Inlet, British Columbia, Canada - SI_122_August2016_100_MG | ecosystem: Environmental > Aquatic > Marine > Inlet | place: Canada: British... | reverse complement strand
ACATCTTCAATAAGATACATATGGTATATTTATGTATAAAAACTTATTTATATATATTTAAAAAAATTATAATTTGCGATTTTTGCGATTTTTTGTGACAGTACAACTAAAAGTTTTGATTTATCATGCTTCTTAAATGTATTAGATGGAATTATTGAATTACATGGTGTAATGATTATTATGACTACAAATCATCCAGAAAAATTAGATGAAGCACTTATTCGTCCCGGAAGAATTGATTTTAAATATGAATTTAAAAAAGCAAATAAACAAATTATTTACAATATGTAAAAATTGAAATATTCAATGAATGATGATGAAATGAAACACATAAAAGAACTTGATAATATTAAAGAATATTCTCTTAGTCCTGCTCATATACAATCTATTTGTTTTAAAAATAAAAATATTCATGATTGTATTAAAGAAATTCTACATGAAAGTTAATCAAAACCATAAATATATATTATTGATCTAATTTATAAAAAATATTTAATCGTTTATAGTTTTTTTGCATAAATCCCATATGGATAATAATTTATTTTGTTTATTTTTGATCATGTGATTATATTTTAATGTAATCGAAAATGAAGACCAATCACATCCAATAAAATATGATGAATCTTGGGCAATAATATAATCAATAATACCATACAATTCTCTTTTTTTAAGGCCTTTCGTCACACCATTTATTTCAATTAAATTAAGTAAATCATTTTTATCAATTAAATTATATTCTTTTTTTAATATTTGATAAAAAACATTATTATAATTTTCATAAATACCTAATGATGTACATATATAAATATTCATATTTAAAGATTCAAGTCGTTTAATTTCATTTAAATATATATTTCGATATATATCATTTATTTTAGTAAAATCATTGTTTTTTAATAAAGACATCATAAATTGTATCGCATCATCTTCCATTCGAATATGAACACAACAATAGTGATTTAATTTAAAATAATTTCTTATTTTTTTGGCATTTTCTATAAATTGATGATGAAATTTGATATTTGATTTTATTTTTTCATTTAATAAATAATCTTCATCTTTTAAATGAATACTAATTGGATTTTTTATATTAAGTATATTTGTATTCATATTTTCTTCTAATTTTAATATCATATCAATGTCTCTTATTTCATTTATTTTTAAATCTTTTATTAATTTTATATTTTCTATTTGTTTTATATCAATATCATTTAAATTTTCATGAATATTAATTTTTAATTTTAAATCTTCTTTTATAAATTTATTTAAATGTTTTATGTTTATTATTTTATCTATTTCTATCAAATTATTCTCATTTTTATAATCAATCTGAAATTTATTAAAATATATGTCACGATTATATATATGTCCTAATACAATACCTATTGATATACAACTTAATTGATTACATAAACCGGATCTTGGTTCTAAAATATATATTTTTTTATTCATCTATAGTTTAAATTATATTTATATTTTATTTTTTACACATATTTACAATACACAATTTTCTTTTAAATATTTTTGAATACCATTAAATTGACGATAACTCCAATATAATGATCCCATATATATCACAGCAATATTAGGTATTTGAACTAAAAAATGAATAAAATTAAAATCATTTAACAAATAAACAAGCAATACTTTTGGAAATTGTATAAGACGAAATATTACAAAAAATAATAAATGAATAATCCATGATGAACATATAATTGAATAATGAAATTTAAATTCTTTTAATATAAATCCTATATTCAATAATATATTATTTGCTTCTAATAAAAATAAAGTGTGAATCGCATAAAATCCATGATTATAATTATTTTCAATTAAATATAAATGATGACCTAATAAAAAAGACGCACAACAATGATGAATGATAAATAAATATTTTTGATGATATAAACATCTAAATAAATCAATAATAAAATAACTTAAACTAAAACATAACATAAATACCATTAATTCATTATCTTGAATTCTGTTTTGAAGACCTAAACTAAAATAATTTGAATAATCAATTGATATATTATCAAAACATAAAAAACTTATAAAACTTATAAATATACTGTGAATACTTGAATAAATAACTTCGTTCATTTTATCAAATTTTGAATAAGGTAAATTGATTATTTCATTTTTATATAGATAATTGGTTATTTTATATGAACTTTTAAATATAGTATTTACGATGTATAAACATCCTAAAAAATAAGTATATATACTTAACCCCATATTATTAATTAATAAAAATATATCTTATTTTCTTTTAATAATCTTACTATTTATTATAATAAAATAAACTTTAATATAAATTGAAGTTTATTTAATAATAAAAAAAAAATTAATTATTTAATTATATAATTTCTAAATATTAACATTATTAACCCTAATGCAGAACTATAACATTTAATTTGATTCTCAATGATCCATTCTATACCAGATCTTATATGAATTATCATGAATCCATTACATATTTTTAAAATGTGTGATAGATAATAAATACATGTTTCAAAACATGATAAAAATATTTTTATTGATTGTTCATAAATATAGACATAATTAGTATAATTTGTTACTAATTTATAAATATTGGGTATTAAATATATACATTGATAAATAATATATCCAACCCATTTAAAAATAATTATCCAAATATTAAAATAAGGTTTAATTCCATAATTACTAAAAATCCAAGTATGAAAATTACTTACTATTAATAAAACACATAATGCCTTTATTATAAAATTTTTATTCATTATTTTGCTTCTTAAATTAGTTATCCTTTGATTTGTTTTCTTAAAATCTTCCTCAATAATTGTTTCTAATTCTTCATTTTCTTTTATTAATAATTCATTTTCTTCTGTTAATGAATCTAAATCATTTTTAATTAATATAATATTTTTATCATAATATGTACTTATTTTATGATCCACTTGTTTAATATAATTTAAATCTTTTACAATACCGTGTATTTTTAATAAAAGTAAATCTTTATTTTTTGATATTTCTTCTACATAATCATTTATTTCATTGTCATTAAATTTATATTTATCTAAAATATCTCCCTTTTTTTTAATACATTCTTTAATATAATGCTCTTTATTTTTATTATTTGAAAGTTTTTCACCTAATTTTAATAATTCATCATGAGTTGTTTTTTTCATTTGAGTCTGATATTCATCACTTGTTAAACTATTTTTTAAAGATTGTTCATCTTTATCATTTATAATATTTGAATCACTTTTATCTGACATTATATAAATTTATTTTTGTATTCCGTATAAAATCATTTTTTTAATTTCTTTAAATAATTATATTGATTCATAATAATGAATAAAAATTTAAATCATCAAAATAAATTTAAAAAATATGTCTCTCATTATAGACAACTTATTATTCAATCCCCATCAAAAGAAAATATACATTATATGAAAGCAAAAAAATATTATAATCTTCATAAAAAACAATTTCATCAAAAAAATATTAAATTAAATACTTTTATTAATAAAAATTATAATTTTGGATTATTTCTAATCGGTTATGACGGACAACTTAAAAAACAATACAATCAACTTAATATTAAAACTATTGTTTCAAATGTTGAAAAAATGCCAATGGGTAAAATAGAAGCAAAAATGAACAATAAAAAATTAACTTTATATGAAAATTATCATCCAAAAAATAGTATTCAGGGTCTGGGCTTTAAAGATAAAGAAACATCATTAAATACTATTGAAAAGATTAAAAATAAACCCATTAAATATCAATTAAGTGTCATCACAACAATGTTAAATCGGGCAAAATATCATCCTCATCAAACACAAGACATGATTGAAGCAATACATGTTTATGAAGAATGGTTAAAAAATTATCATCAAAAAAAACAAAAAGGTGGAAAAAATAAAGATTATCCATTTTTGAAGCATAATATTATAAATTATTATGACACATTAGCAGAACATTATGATATTTCAAAAAAAGCAAGAGGTCTTGAAACTCCAATTACAACAAATAAAGGATTTCTACAAGTATATTTACAAGATGATGATGCTGAAAAATTAAAAAATATTCTAGTAAAAAAAAATAACCCAAATGGTGCAAATTGGTATAAAACCCGTATAAATCGCATTAACGCAAAATTAGGACAAATGAAATCACAAAATATACCCTTTTTTCACACTTCTGGAGCATTAAAAGGATTGCCTACTAAAATGCATACCATTTTAATTATGTGGGCTTATAGTCCATATGAATCAAAAATTAAACAATTAATGAAAAATAATATACTATTTTTCATTTCATTAAAAAAAAATATTTGATTATATGCTAACAAAAACTTCCATTTAAATTTTAGAGGGTGTAAAAAAAATATGAGAATGAATTATGATTTTCAAATATATATCTGGTAATAAATTAAAACATGCTTTACAAAAAGGTTCTTTTGTTACAAAGCAAAAGAAAATCCCTATTATAAATTATGCGGTAGAAAATAATATACCAACTAAAATTATCCAACATCAATTTTATCATATTAGTAAAAATATAAATAATAATTATAAAATAGCATTAAAATTATCACTATTTAATTTTGACATTGATATTATAAAAAATGTTATTGAATTATTTGTTAAAAAAGACATAAAAATATTAATAGATGCAGAAAATGAAAACTTAAATAATATTTATAATGAAACATGTAACCAATTAATGTGGAATTATAATAAAAATAAAGTAAATATATTAAAAACATACCAAATGTACAGAAAAGATTCATTAGATTTACTTACATATGATAGTACATGTTCTATAAATAATAATTATTATCATGGAATTAAACTTGTACGCGGTGCATATCACAATGAAGATAAAAATAAAAAAAAAAATAATGATTATGTATTATATCAAAATAAAGAAGATACAGATATGAATTTTAATAAAGGAATATTACATATTTATAATAATCCAACTAATAAATATTCAATTATTGCTTCACATAACAATGAATCAATTAATTTATGTCATCTATTAAATAAAGAAAATAAAATATTTGAATACGCTCATCTACTCGGAATGAATGAAAAAAAATATACTAAATTAGTTAAAGAAAAAGAGAATGTACATGTATATATTCCTTATGGACCATATAAATATATGATTCCATATTTAACTAGAAGACTATATGAAAATATTGATACAATAAAATATATGTAATTTAAATATTAATTAAATTTTTGTTAATTTAATACTTTGTTTACATAATTTAATTGTACTCATTTACTTTCTCTATTAACTACTAAAATGCACGCTATTTTAATAATGTGGGAATATAGTACATATGAACGTAAAATTAATGATTTATTAAAAAAATAAATTATTGTTATTAAAAATTTATAAATATTTAAATTTAATTTATTTAAATTTTAGTATTATTTTTATATATTTTTACTATTGAATTACCTTTTAAATGACTTTTTGAATATTTTTTTAATAATTTTTTATATTCTTTTTTTAAAATTTCTTTCTTAAATGATACATCGAAATATTCATTTTCATGTTTTTTAATGTCAAACCAGTCTTCATCATGAAAATTCTGCATATAAATCTTTAAATTTCTTTCAAAAAATAAATATAAGTCATATAAATTTGATTCTGGACCATCAGAATCATATCCATCATGATCGAGTACATTTATTTCACATAATATAATATCATCTTTTTCTAAATATTTCGAAATACGACCATCAGTGTGAGACATAAGCATATTATATGTTAAATATTACTATAATACCTTTTTTAAAAAAAATCAATTTTTATATATTTATAAGACTTGGTTTAATATAAATTTAATCATCATATATTTCGTCTTCTTTTTGCTCTTCTTCCATTTCTTTTTGCTCTTCTTCTATTTCTTTGTCTATATCCTTATTAACTTGTTCTACTTGCTCAATTACTTTTGAATACTCACACGAATGTTGCTTCATATAATCAAATATGTTATAACCCAAATGAAATGAATTATCCATAAATGGATAACATAAATGATTAATATATTCTATAAAATCTTGTTTTATATCTGTTAATTGAATATTATATAAATGATCAAATTCAACATCGACATTCTGATATATAGAATAATGTGATTCAACAATTATTTCTTCTTGTTTTTCCTCTTTCTTTTCAATCTTAAATTCTTTATTATTTTTTTTTATAATATCTAACCAAGTCATATTATAAATTGAATTATATATCTATTTTAATAAATATTTCTTTAAGTAATTTTTTAAAGAATTATAATTCTTTATTACTTAAGTCCTTATTTTTTTATTACATTCATTATACATCATTTTAATAAAATCATGAAAAGAATACTCATTATCTTTTATAGTAATATTATGATTCGATGCTATGTCTATAAAATCATAATAAACTTTTTTTAATTCTATTTTATAATGATTATACCAATCTTGTAATGAAATATATACTTCATTATTTGTTTTATACGCATCAATCATTGTTTTCATATCAAGTGTATAAGTAACTGTTCTTTCATTATTAAAAGACATAATATCTAAAAAATATATTCTAATATATTATTATTTTTTTATATCGCTTATTTTTAAAGAATATTTTTCAGTAACATTTCTATCTTTATAAATAAAATCAGTTGCTTTTGCAGCCATATTTTCATTATTTAAAAAGACTTTTAATTTTTCAAATATTAATTTTTTTGTGATACATTCCGTTGTTTTAGTTGTTGCACATGATATTTTATTATCATTAAATACAATATCTTTATCTGTAATGTCATTATCACTCATATAATTTATGATTGAAGTGTGTAATTTTTCTTTTTTATTTTTAATGTATTTCATTTTTTCTTTTAACTGATTTTCTTGATTATTAAGTTCGAGAAAATGAGTGATATGTGTTTTAAAATCATGCTTTGAATTCATTTTACTATATATATAGTTTATTATTTTTATACCTTTATATAATTTATTTTTATAAATTTTTAATTTTTAGTGTTTCTTTAATATTTGTTTTATATCTTTTATATATTTTGGTATAAAATTAACAAAATAATTCACTATTGATAAAGGAAGAACGCATATAGTGTCATTTTCAATATCATAATAACTTACATATTGTTTGACAGGTTGATATATTATTGGAATAAGATGCTCTTTCCTAATAAAATTATTATTATTAGGCATCTTTGAATTAATAAATAATTGATATTTTGTTTTTGTTTCAATATACTTATCATATTTTAATAATTGTTTATTAATAATATCAATCCAATTAAATGAATATTCTTCAAATTTGATTAATATATCATTATGATCAACTTTAAAATATTTTTTTCTTAAATTATTTATTGTTTTCATATGAATTTTTAATTGTTTATTTTTCATCTTATTAATATTATCAGAAGTCAAGTACTTATATATTTGATTTTCTTCATTTTTAATATTATTTATTTGAATATTTTGATAAATTTTAATCATCTTTATTTTATTTACATAAACATTAAAAAAATCAATTTTTTATTTTGTAATACATATTTATAAAAAATTGATTTTTATATTAAAAATAAAAATTAAATAAAATTACGATGACGACTACCTATTTATTAGAGCCAGAATTAACAAAATCTTCATATGAAGAAGAAACATATTCAAAAACAATAAATAATAAAGAAGTTGAAATTATTGTTGTGTCTTTTTATCGATGGTCAGAATTTGAAATTGAACTAACTGACTCTGAAAAAGAAGAAATACTTAAAAAAGAAGAAGTTAATTTAAGCAATTATAGTATTGAATTTATTTCAAGTAATGATTGTTTTAAAATGGATTATGAAATTAAAAATGAAGATTCATATACAGAAGAAGAAATAGATAATATTACTACACATATTAATAATTCTGATGATGATTTTAATCTATTAGAATTAGAAGAAAATGATTGGGTCCCAGGTGATGTCACTTATGGATTGACGTGTAAATGTACATTAAAAAAAATAGAATAATAAAAAAAATAATAAAAATATTAAAATAATTATAAAACTAAAGTAATTCAACTAAAGTATTTTATGTGTGTCACAATATAAGTCAATCGATTTTTTTTCTGCGTGTTTATATACTTCATCCAAATCTACACTTTTACTAGTCGCAAGTGACATTAAAATGTGACTACTAAGAAAATGATTGAAATTTTTTAGAATCATAGGTTTAATATGTTTGTAAAACACTACCTTAATATGACCGTTTCTTCCCTTTTGAATCTTCCTGAGAGGAAGGTTTTCCTCAATACGCCAATCGTTAATCGCATAAGTTGCTTGTTGCTCATTTATTTTAGGGATTCTTTTGAACATTATAGAAGTTCCTTTCAATTTTTCTTTTTGACCACAATAAGGTGTAAAGACAGGAATCATTAAATATTTACTCGCAATTTCTAAATCTTTTTTTCTTAATTTAACATATTCTCTGGTGGGTCTTATATCCACTACTTGAAAAACTGATTCTTTAGAGCATTTAACTTTTGTCATGTTAATAATACTTGTTTATCTTTTCATATTAAAACCCTTCGATTTTATTATTATTATTATTAATTTATGATTATTTAGTAAAATTAAATATTTTTTTTTACATATATTAAATATAAAATGAATATTTTAAAATTTAAGGATTGTTCTTATAAAAATAAAAATTTAGTAGGAGGAAAATGTAGTTCTTTAGGTGAATTATACCATTTGTCACAACAACTTAATTTTAATATAGCAGATGGATTCGCAATTACAACTCATTTATATGACACATTTATTAAACAAAATAATTTAAATGAATTTATAGAGAATATATTAAATTCAATTGATTACTTAAATATTAAAGATATAGAACAAAAATCAGAATTACTTATTTCAAAATTAGTGGATTCTCAGTTTAATGATTCTCAAATATCAGAAATTCAATCATATTATGAACAATTATGTACTAAATATAATAATACTCATTTAGAAGTGGCTATTCGTAGTAGCGCATTGGCCGAAGATTTACCAAATGCATCATTTGCCGGACAACAAGACACCTATTTGAATGTAACTGGAATTGAAGAAGTTATTATAAATATAAAAAAATGTTTTGCTTCTCTTTTCAATGTAAGAGCCTTATCTTATAGAAATAGTCATGACATACAATTAAGTGAAGTAAAAATTAGTGTTGCAGTTCAAAAAATGGTTCGATCAGATATTGGTAGTGCTGGGGTAGCGTTTTCACTTGATCCTGAAAGTGGTTATGATAAAGCCATTGTTATTAATTCATCTTTTGGATTAGGAGAACTTGTAGTAAGTGGTGGAGTTAAACCAGATGAAATCATTTGTAACAAACATACACTCAAAATGATAGATGCAGACCCAGTTATTATGAAAAAAATAGGAAATAAAAATACAAAAATTGTTTATGCCCAAAATGGAGGAACAACTGAAATTGAAACAAATTTAATTGAAAAAATAAATTTTTCGATTACTAATAATCAAGCCATTAATTTAGCACGTTATGTTCTCTTTTTAGAAGAAAAATATAGTGAAATGTTTGATAAAAAAATGGGTGTAGATGTTGAATGGGCGATTGATGGTAATGATCAAAAAATATATATATTACAAACACGTCCTGAAACAATTCATTCAAACAATGAAGAAGAATTACTTATTGAAAAATATATTTTAGATGAAGAAGGAAATGAATTAATAAAAGGAGTTGCTGTAGGTGAAAAAATAAGTAGTGGTCCAATTAAAATATTAGAAAGTCTCGATCAATATGAACAATTTAATAAAGGAGATATATTAGTTACAGATATGACTACCCCGGATTGGGAGCCTTTAATGAAAATATCATCAGGTATTATTACTAATAAAGGAGGTCGTACTTGTCATGCAGCCATCGTTGCTCGCGAAATGGGTTTAAATGCTGTAGTTGGTACTAATAATTGTACTGAACTTTTAAAAAATACTGATAAATGTACAATTTATTGTGCTGGAGGCGAACAAGGAATCGTTTATGAAGGAATTCTAAAATATCATATTGATAAAATTGAAATGAATAATAAAGAAATTCCAATAAAATTAATGATGAATGTTGGTAACCCTGCAACCAGTTTTTCAAGTTCATTACTTCCAAATAAAGGTGTCGGATTAGCCCGACTTGAATTTATCATCAATAATTATATTAAAATACACCCTAAAGCACTTATTGATTATCCAAATGTAAATCAAGATTTAAAAGAAAAAATATATAATATTTTAGGTGATCATGATAACGGTGAATGGTATTTTATTAAACGATTAGCACGTGGTATTGCCAAAATTGCAAGTGCATTTAATCCACATGATGTTATTGTACGATTTAGTGATTTTAAATCCAATGAATACAAGAATTTATTAGGAGGAGATGTATATGAACCCAATGAAGAAAATCCAATGTTAGGATGGCGTGGAGCATCACGATATTATTCTGCGTCTTATGAAAAAGCATTTGAACTTGAATGTGAAGCCATTAAATATGTTCGTAATGTAATGAAAATGACA
>Ga0233433_10004578_pt1 | contig 10593 bp, 10 predicted proteins | sample SI_122_August201_5_FD_179868 | JGI IMG/M metagenome (GOLD analysis project Ga0233433, IMG submission 179868) | Seawater microbial communities from Saanich Inlet, British Columbia, Canada - SI_122_August2016_100_MG | ecosystem: Environmental > Aquatic > Marine > Inlet | place: Canada: British... | reverse complement strand
CCGTATTCGAGAATTCCCTTGAGCGCGTTCAGGTAATCATACGCCATATCGGGACCGGTGAGGTCGGGCTCGGTGACAATTTCCAAAAGCGGCACGCCCGCGCGATTAAAATCCACACCGCTGTAATCAGAAAAATGAGTGCTCTTACCAACATCCTCCTCCAAGTGCGCGCGATTGATGCGCACACGTTCGATGCCTTCGCAAAATTCAAATTCCACAAACCCTTCAATTGTGGACGGAAAATTCAATTGCGTAAGCTGATAATTTTTCGGGTTGTCCGGATAGAAATAGTTTTTCCGATCCCACTTCGCGTACGACGGCACGTCGCAATTCAGCAGCATCCCTGTCAACGCCGTTTTCCGCAACGCCTCGGCATTGGGAACCGGCAGCACCCCAGGCAAACCTATGCACACAGGGCACACATTTGTGTTGGCCTCCGCGCCATATTCATTGGCACACCCGCACCACATCTTCGTGCGAGTGCGAAGTTGCACGTGCGTTTCCAATCCTATGACTGCCTCGTATGTCATCAGCCAATTTCCGGTCGCTTAGTATGCCAATTGGTTGCCTGTTCGTAAGCGTGGGCGGCGCGGAGCAAATCGGGTTCACCGAAGGGTTTGCCGAGGAGTTGCAATCCCAACGGCAAACCGCTTACGGAAAAACCACAGGGAATGCTAATGCCGCAGAGACCGGCGAGGTTGCAAGAGATGGTGAAGATGTCGGATAGATACATTTGCAAGGGGTCTTCTACCTTTTCGCCGATTTTGAATGCTGGAGTGGGAGTGGTGGGGCTAGCTATGAGGTCGACTTCTTTGAAAGCGTTGAGGAAATCTTGGCGAATAAGGGTGCGTACTTTTTGAGCGCGCAAATAATAGGCGTCGTAATAGCCGCTGCTCAAAACGTATGTGCCGAGGATGATGCGGCGTTTGACCTCCTCGCCGAAACCAGCACCTCGAGTGGCACGATTCATTTTCTCGGGGCTCACACCATCCACACGCGCGCCGTAGCGGACCCCTTCGAATCGAGCGAGGTTCGCCGAGGCCTCAGCAGTAGCGATGATGTAATAAGTCGCGATGGCGTATTGGGTGTGCGGAAGGGAAACTTCTTTTACTTCCGCGCCTTGTTTTTCCAGTTCGGCGACGGCGGCTTCGGTGGCGGATTTGACTTTGGGGTCAATGCCGTCGACTTGGTATTCCTTAGGTAAACCGATTTTCAGGCCCTTGACATCGCCGTTGAGCGCGGCGATGTAATCCGGAACCGGCTCAGGGACGTTGGTGGAGTCGCGTTTATCCTCGCCGGCAATCACGCCGAGCATCGTGGCGGCATCCCGAACATCTTTGGTAAGTGGGCCAACTTGATCCAGTGAAGACGCAAATGCCACGAGGCCATAGCGGCTCACGCGACCGTATGTGGGTTTGAGGCCAACACATCCGCAGAGTGCGGCGGGTTGGCGAATGGAACCTCCGGTGTCGCTGCCGAGCGAGGCGATACATTCATCAGCCGCGACAGCCACGGCGCTGCCGCCGCTGGAGCCGCCGGGGATGCAGCCGGAATCCCACGGATTGCGCGCGGGGCCGAATGCGGAATTTTCCGTGGAGCTACCCATCGCAAACTCATCCATATTTACGCGGCCAAAAACAACCGCGCCGGCTTCGCGCAGCTTTTCGGTGACGGTGGCATCGTAAGGGCTATTGAAGTCGCCGAGAATCTTACTGGCGCAATTGAGCGGATGACCGTTAACCGCGATGACATCTTTCATCGCAATGGGCACACCGAGTAGCGGCCTAGATTTTCCGCCGGCGCGTGCAGCATCGGCAGCATCAGCTTGGGCAAGCGCGTCTTCGGGATCGTGACTAAGGAAGGCGTTGAGTTGACCGTCCACGGCGTCGATGCGGTCGAGGCAGGATTGGGTGGCCTCACGTGAGGACAATTCGCCTTGAGCCAGCTTGTCGGTCAGCTGCGAAATCGTGAGCGTATGCGGCATAGTCACTCGACGATTTTGGGTACGATGAAAAGTCCGTTACTGGTCTTCGGCGCATTGCGCATCGCGGCTTCATGGGAAAGGGATTCGCGCGGCTCATCTTCGCGTAGCACATTGGTGAGCGGCACGGCGTGGGCGGTTGGCTCGACGCCTTCGACGTCCAATTCGTTAAGCTTATCGACGTACTTGAGAATGTCGCCCAACTGGGATCCAAGACGCACTTCCTCCTCGGCGCTAAGCTCGATGCGGGCCAGCTTCACGGCGTGCTGGAGATCCTCACGCATCTGTTTAGGCTTCCCCGAATTTTCCTTCGATCAAGGACTGGATGGCATCAGCGGCGTCTGTCGCATCATCGCCGTTGGTTTCGATCACCAAACACGTGCCCTTGGCGGCGGCCAACGTCATCAAGCCCATAATGCTTTTGCCGTTCACGCTGTCGCCGTCTTTCGTGACAGTGATATCTGCCTCAAATTTATTGGCCATTTTCACGAAAGCGGCAGCGGGACGCGCGTGCAATCCGGATTGATTACAAACAATCAATTCTCGGATGACAGCTTCATTATGGCCATTTGTTTCCATAGGTGATAGGCGAGGGCGATTTTCGAGGATGACTGCAGTTTTGGCGAGAAATTATTCCGCTTGATCCGGATTCATCTGAGTAATTAAGCGCTTATTCAGCTCTTCGGCGGCATTATGGCCAGTGCTCTTGAGCTTGCCCTGGAACGCCGCCACCTCCACGAGCCTTGCAATATCGCGCCCGGGCCGCACGGGAATGGTGATATGCGGGATACGCACACCGAGCACTTCGGTAGTTTTTTCCTCCATCCCGAGGCGATCAATTTCCTCCACTTCATCCCAATCCTGTAGAAAAACCACGAGGTCCAGTTGTTTTTCGCGGCGAATGCTTTTCACGCCAAACATCATTCCAACATCGATGATGCCGATGCCGCGCACTTCCATATGATTGCGAGTGATGCTAGCGCTAGTCCCAATGACCTCGCGACCATCGAGCAGTTTTACTTTAGTGACATCATCGGCAACGAGGCTATAGCCGCGCTCGACGAGTGCCAGCACACATTCGCTTTTACCAATACCGCTGTCGCCTTTGATGATGACGCCCACCCCGAGAATATCAACCATGCTACCCTGCACCTGTCCGCGCGGCGCAAAAAGATCTTCCAATGCAAGCGTGGCGCGGTTGATAAATTTCATCGTGATGAGCGGGCAACGAAATACAGGAATGCCTTCCTTCTCAGCGATTTCCAGCAACGCGGAATCCGGCTTGAGGTTGCGCGAGTAGACGATGCACGGAATGCGATGACTGCAAATTTCCGCGTAACGTTCCGACCGCACTTCGGGGGCGAGCGATTTGAGATACGTCACCTCTGCGGAGCCCATCACTTGCAGGCGGTTGATGGCAAAATATTTTGTGAACCCCGCCAGCGCGAGGCCGGGGCGATTGACAGTCGGCTCTTTGATAGCACGCTTGAGGCCATCGGCACCGGCAAGCAAACGCAAGCCCAACGCGGAAGCGTTATCCATGTAAAACTGCTCGACGGTTATTTTGGGCTGCGGCATTTCAAATATTGAATTCAGGACCGAGATAAATATCGCGCGCTTGAGAGTCGTTGACAAGGAATTCCGCATCGCCCTCCAACAACACTCGACCTTGATGGATGAGATACGCGCGGTCCACCAGCTTTAAGGTCTCACGCACATTGTGGTCCGTGATGAGAACCCCAAGGTCGCGTTCACGCAGTCGGCGCACGATTTTTTGCACTTCATAAACCGCAATAGGATCGATCCCAGCGAAGGGCTCATCAAGCAGCAGCAACTGTGGGCTCGTCACCAGCGCGCGTGTGATTTCCAGCCGGCGCTTTTCGCCGCCGCTCAATTGATAGGCCTTGCTGTGGGCGAGAGACGTGAGGTCGAGTTCATCAAGCAAGCTCCGCAAACGTACTCGTCGCTCCACCAATCCCACCTCGCACGTCTCGAGAATCGCGAGGATATTTTCCTCCACCGTGAGCTTGCGAAAAACTGAAGGTTCCTGCGTAAGATACCCGATGCCTGCACGCGCGCGTTTGTGCATCGGCAGATGGGAAATTTCATCCCCCAAAAACAAAACGCCGCCCTCATCCGGTCGCACTAGCCCCACCACCATATTAAACGTCGTGGTTTTCCCCGCACCATTCGGGCCGAGCAAGCCCACAATTTCCCCCGGCTGCACATTAATGGAAACACCATCGACCACCCGCCGCTGACCGTATTCCTTGGCCAGGTTTTCCGTCTCCAGTAAACTCATTTTTTGGGAGGACCCAATCGACGCACCGGCGGTTCGGGAGCAAGTTCTTTAGGAGTAGAGCGCCCGTGGTTCGCTTCCTCGTTTTGTTTCGCCCCGAGATTCCCCGTCAACCGATCATAAATAATCAACGGCGCGGAAAGCTCCCCTCCCTTTTGATCAATAATTTTTGGAAGTGGATTGCCCAGTTTCGATGTCAACACCACTTGCTCGGTGAGCTGGGTGTAGACCGCTCTGTCACCAATAGCACGGCTTTTATTCTCCAGATTGATGATCACGACATTACCTTCCGCAATCAACATCTTCACATTTCCACCCATTCCTACCATTGGGCCAGGCGGCACATTCACGAGCCCCTTCGGCGGTGGTTTTTCCGTCCGCTTGGGAGCCGGCTTGTCGGCTTTGTCCATGAAAACTACCGTCAACTTATCGCAACTTAAATCCAAGGTGCTGTCAATTACCCGGACGCTGCCCTGATAAATCGCAAGTCGTTTCCTGAGATTGTAATCAAAGGAATCAGAAGTACTTTTCATTCCCTCTTGAACCACCCTCACCTTGAGCGGTGGCGCTGGCTTCACTCCCAACGGTGCTTCAGCCGCGACTGCGAGCATTGCTAACGCAAGGCTACATCCGGCTAATTGTTTTATTTTATTCATCTACGGAAAACCCTTCCCTTGTCACTGTCCTCACATTATTGGAAATCGTCAAGGTCGATTCCCGTTGGCGCCATTCAAAACCACGCCCACTCAGGGACGCATCGCCATCCGCCCGGCGAAGAGTCATCGGCCCGTCCGAGGAGGCAACGTGGGTGCGGAAACTGAATAAACACTCTGGAGCTTCGATAATCAAGTCCACATTTCGTGATGCGCCGTCATATTGGTAGGTTTCCATCCGCATCCCGGTGATGAGCATCAGTCCGCCTTCCACCTGCACCGCGGTGTCGCCGGTGAGTAAGGATTTAATGCGACCGGTGGCGCGGTCGTATTCGGGGTATTTGATTCGCTTTTGCCCGCCCTGTTCAGGCATCACAAGCTCCCCTGATTGCTCCTCCGGCTCCGACTGTGCCGGAATGTCCTTCAAAAACACAAAAGCACAAACCCCCAACAACGCCAGACCGACAGCGATGAAAATTTTATTGATCATTATAACCCTCGGGATGCCTGAGCCGCTGAAGAATCGCTGGCATATGACCATGTGCACGCAAAATTTTATCGCACACCTCGCGCACCGCGCCTTGACCGCCGGTGGCTGTGGTTACGTATTTTGCAGCACGCTTCACGTCCAGCATCGCGTTGCCCACCGCGATGGGCAAGCCCACGCGATCCAGCACCGCGAGGTCGTTGATATCATCGCTCACAAAACAAGCATCCGCCCAAGTGAGCTTCGCTTTTTTCAAAATCGACTCCACCGCCGCCACTTTCGGCAATGATTTCTGCCACAAATAATCCACCTTCAATTCCTTTGCACGCGCCGTGGTGGCCGCCGATTTGCGATTGGAAACCCACCCCACGGGAACCCCCACGTGCTGCAGCAAACGCATTCCCATTCCATCCTGAATATTGAATTGCTTGAACTCCGTCTTGCCATCGAGAATCACTGTTGCATTCGTAAGGACGCCATCCACATCCGTGAGAAAAATCTTCACGCGCTTGAACATCGCCGTTGTTGCTTTCGCGCTCATCGCACTGCTTTGTAAACTTTCAGCAATTGTTTCAACACCTTTGGCATATCGCGCAGCGGAACCATATTGGGCCCGTCACTCCACGCCTTCTTTGGATCGGGATGCGTCTCAATGAACAATCCATCCGCTCCCGCCGCCACCGCCGCACGAGCCAGCACCGGTGCAAACTCCCCGTTGCCGTCAGATTTATCGCCACCGCCACCGGGCATTTGCACCGAATGCGTAGCGTCGAACACCACCGGAAAACCAAATGCTTTCATTATGGGCATCGACCGCATATCAGCCACCAAATTATTATAACCAAAGGTCGTACCACGGTCGGTGACCAATATTTTTTTTCCGCCGGCTGCTTTCGCTTTTTTTACCACTTGTTCCATCTCCTGTGGCGACAAAAACTGGCCTTTCTTCAAATTCACAATCACACCCGTCCGCGCCGCCACCTCGATCAAATCCGTTTGCCGGCACAGAAACGCCGGAATCTGAATCGCATCCACCACCTCCGCCGCCGCCGCTGCTTGCGCCTCGGTGTGCACATCCGTCAACACCGGCACACCAACTTTTTTACGCACCTTCGCCAGCACGGCCAATCCCGCCTCCATGCCCGGGCCGCGTTTGGTTTTGCCGGAAGTCCGGTTCGCCTTATCAAAACTCGCCTTGAAAATATACGTGACCCCCAGTCGCTTGCACGTATCACGCATCGCCCGCGCCACTTTCAGGCACAAGGCCTCGCTCTCTATGACACACGGGCCGGCGATGAGAAATAAATTGCTCCCTCCCGCCAAGCGTCGCCAAAGCTGATGATTCGAACCCTCCACGGCCCTATTTTTAGCAGTCAACCGGCCAAATGTAAAGATACCGCGTTTACTTGAAAAATCTCCCAAAAAAACTACTCTTTCACCAATGCGTTTAACGCCCGTCATTCTCATCGCCTTGACCGTTGTAGCCGCCACGATCACCGCCGCGCCAATTTCATTCAATCGCGACATTCGACCCATTCTTTCCAATAACTGCTACCAATGCCACGGGCCAGATAGCGCGGCACGCAAGGCCAAACTTCGGCTGGATCGCGAGGCGGATTCTCGAGCGGAACTCAAAGGCGGCGCACGCGCCATCGTGCCGGGTGAGATCACCGAGAGCGAACTCATCTACCGTATCACTACCGATGACGCAGATGAAAAAATGCCGCCTGCCGATTCACATCGCCATCTTACGCCCAAGCAAATCGAGCTACTCAAACAATGGGTCAAAGAAGGCGGCAAATACGAAGGCCATTGGGCATTCATCCCGCCCACGGCCGCACCGTTTCCAAAAGTTAAATTGAAAACTTGGCCGCACAATGGCATCGACCATTTCATCCTCGCTCGTTTGGAAGCCGAAGGGCTGAAGCCCTCGCACGAGGCGGACAAGGCCACGCTGCTTCGGCGTGTTTCGTTTGACCTCACCGGACTACCGCCAACCCTTGCGGAACTCGATACCTTTCTCGCAGACAAATCACCCAAGGCATTCGAGAAAGTCGTCGATCGATTACTCGCATCACCCCGCTACGGCGAACATATGGCACGCTATTGGCTTGATGCGGCACGTTATGCCGATACCAACGGCTATCAGTATGACACTCACCGCGACATGTGGCCGTGGCGTGATTGGGTTATCAACGCCTACAACCGCAACCTCCCCTTCGACCAATTCACCATCGAACAATTGGCCGGTGATCTGCTCCCCAACGCCACGCTGCAACAACGCGTCGCCACCGGTTTCAATCGCAACCACCCCATCACCATTGAGGGCGGCATTATCGACGAGGAATACCGCACCGAGTACGTCATCGACCGCGTGACCACTTCCGCCCAAGTATGGCTTGGCATGAGCTTCCTCTGCGCACGCTGCCACGACCACAAGTTCGATCCGATTTCGCAAAAAGAGTTTTATCAATTCACTGCTTTTTTTAATCAAGTTCCCGAACGCGGCATGAGCGGTTTCACACCCAACGTAAAAGTGCCTCCCGCCAGCCTTGCCCAATTCGCCAAAGAACTGACCGCCGCGGAGCAAAAACAGGCAAACCTCGAAAAGACCATTGCCCCTGCTCAAGTGCGCTGGGAAAAATCATTTTCCGACAAACTCCCCACGCCAATGTGGGTCACCCACAAACCAAGCCAAACAACCGGAGGCAAAGGCACCACATTTAATCTTCTGCCTGATGGATCAACATTGGTTGGCGGCAATTCACCGGTAAATGAAATTTACCAAATCACCCTGCAAACTAAACAAACTCAAACCACCGCCATTCGATTAGAATGCCTGACTCACCCTTCACTGCCCTTTGGAGGTGCTGGCCGCGCGTTTAATTCCAATTTTGTGTTGAGCGAATTTGAGGTGGAAATAGTGCCGACCGCCAAAGGTGGCAAACCCGAACGTATCCGATTCACGCGCGCAACCGCGGATTATTCTCAAAACAATTACAACATCACCGCTGCTATTGACAATAAACTCAGCACTGGTTGGGCGGTCGATGGCCCGAGCAAAAAAGAAAATCGCGTTGCAATGTTCGTGGCCGACAAGCCCTTCGGATTCAAGGACGGCACCGACATCGTCCTAAAATTCCACTTTAATTTCCCTAACATAATTCACGGCATTGGACGTTTTCGTTTAGCACTCTCATCAGAAGCAATCCCCCAACTCACCACTGGCGAAAGCATTGCTCAACTCGCATCCATGCCGGCTGACAAACGCACTCCTCAACAACGACAACGATTGCGCTCTCAATTTTTGACAACTGAATTGGCGCCCAAGGCTGCAAAACTTATACACCAACAAATCCAATCCCTTCACACGAAAATTAACGCCCAAAAATCCCAGGGCTCCAGCACAATGGTGATGCAGGACATGGCCGCGCCGCGCAAAACCTACGTGCTCGAGCGAGGCCAATACGATCAACGGCGCGAAGAAGTTTCCGCTGCGACACCTGCCGCGCTGGGCTTAATGGCAAAGAATGCTCCCCGCAACCGACTCGGGCTCGCGCGTTGGCTCGTCAGCGGGCAGCATCCGCTCACCGCGCGCGTGGCAGTGAATCGGGATTGGCAACGATTCTTTGGCGAGGGCCTCGTAAAAAGCACTGAGGAATTTGGCACCCAAGGCGATTGGCCGAGCCACCCGGATTTGCTCAACTGGTTAGCCGTTCAATTTGTAAAAAAAGGTTGGGATCAAAAAGAGCTGATTAAACTCATCGTCACCAGCGCCACGTACCGGCAGGACTCCCGCGCCTCCACCGAATTGCTCGCGCGCGACCCCGACAATCGTCTGCTCGCCCGCGGCCCGCGCCATCGGCTTGATGCCGAGGTCATCCGCGACAACGCACTCGCCGTGAGCGGACTATTGCTCGATAAAATTGGCGGTCCCAGCGTTTACCCCTACCACCCCAAAGGCCTCTGGCTGGAGCTGAACAATCGCCCCGGATTTTCAAAGCCTTACCCGCACGGCCACGCCACTGGCGAAGCGCTCTATCGCCGCAGTCTTTACACGTATTGGAAACGCACCGTGCCGCCGCCATCCATGTCCACCTTCGATGCCCCAGAGCGCGAATTCTGCCTCGTACGCCGCTCCCGTACCAACACGCCTCTCCAAGCCTTCGTACTGCTCCATGACCCGCAATTCGTCGAAGCCGCCCGCCAACTCGCCGCTCAAATGATGGCCGCCGCCAAAGACCCGACCGCCCGCATCGCCCACGGCTTCCGCATCATCACCGCCCGCCCGCCCAACGCCCGCGAACAAGCCGTCCTCCAACGCCTCTACGCCGAGCGATTGGCTTTTTACAAAAAGAACCCCAAAGCCGCCGAAGCACTTTTGGCCATCGGCGAATCCAAAACCCCCGAAACCCTATCCGCCATTGAACACGCTGCGTGGATGACGGTGGCACGGGCGATGATGAATTTGAGTGAAACGATTACAAAAAATTAAAAAATGAACACCACCCGCCGCCATTTCTTTCAGCACTCCGCAACCGGCATCGGCACCGCCGCGCTCGCTTCACTGCTCAACGAAGACCTATTCGCTAAGCCAGCCCTACCTGTCCTTATGTCCGGATTGCCGGACGTGCCACATTTTGCACCCAAAGCCAAACGCGTCATTTACATGTACCAAAGCGGCGCGCCGTCGCAGGTCGACCTCTTTGACCCCAAGCCCTCGCTGGAAAAACTCAACGGCCAAAATCTGCCCGATTCCATCCGCAAGGGCCAACGACTCACCGGAATGACCTCGCGCCAAAAAACTTTCCCCGCTGCAAAGTCCTTCTCCCCTTTCCGCGCCCACGGCCAGAGTGGCACGCAAATCAGCGACGTTCTCCCGTGGCATCATAAAATCGCCGACGATATGTGCCTCATTCGCTCCATGCACACCGAGGCCATCAACCACGACCCCGCCATCACATTTTTCCAAACCGGCCACCAACAACCAGGTCGCCCCAGCCTCGGCGCGTGGGCCAGCTACGGACTCGGCAACGCCAGCAAAGATCTCCCGGCCTTTGTGGTGCTCCACAGCAAAGTCACCGATCCGCAGGCCCAACCCCTTTACGCGCGCCTGTGGGGCAGTGGCTTTTTGCCCAGCAACCATCAGGGCGTCAAATTCCGTTCCGGCAGC